>ERZ810282.600-NODE-600-length-10646-cov-6.80125_pt1 | contig 10646 bp, 5 predicted proteins | sample MGYA00520341_ERZ810282 | MGnify/ENA primary metagenome ERZ810282 (study PRJEB31588, sample SAMN03398949) | human gut metagenome | study: EMG produced TPA metagenomics assembly of the PRJNA231909 data set (A prospective, longitudinal analysis of the... | reverse complement strand
CGCTGCGTGGCCTGCCTACGTGCAGGGTCAGATTCGTTTTCGCCGGGCAGTCCACGCTGACCGTGTTGATTGCGGTGTTGGTGTCGCTCATGCTTGCGACACCTCGCCCACGGCTCGTGCCAATGCCACGAATTCGTCGATGGCAAGCGTTTCGCCACGGCGCGTCGGATCGATGCCCGCCTGCTCGAACGCTTCGGAGGGCACGATCTTCTTCAACGCGGCATGCAGGGTTTTGCGCCTCTGGCCGAATGCGGCGTCGATAAGACGGAACACGTTTTCGCGGTCCACTACGGAACCGTCGGGATTGTTGGCCGAAGGCGTGTGCCCGCCCTCATATCGTTTGAACAGCACCAGCGCGGAATCCACATTCGGTGCCGGCCAGAACACATTGCGCCCGATAATGCCCACACGTTCCGCGGTACCATACCAAGCGAGCTTCACGCTTGGAGCGCCGTAGATCTTTGAACCGGGCTTTTCGCTCAGTCGGTCCGCGACTTCCTTCTGCACCATCACGAGGAACGTGCCGAGATTGTCGAAACGTTCCAGCAAGGTCAGCAGAATCGGCGTGGCCACGTTGTATGGCAGATTGGCGACCAGTGTAAACGAATCATCATTTTGGAAATCAGGCAGATTTTCCGGCGTCACGGTCAACGCATCGCGATTGACCACGCGGAAACGATCCACCGCATCCGGCATGAATTCGGCGATGGTGCCGGGCAGTCGTTCCGCAACGGGCGGGTCGATCTCCACGGCGGTCATCGTGGCGCCGGTTTCCAAAATCGCCAATGTCAGTGAACCGAGTCCAGGTCCGACTTCCAGCACATGATCGTCGGCGGTCACACCTGCCTCGCGCACGATACGACGAACCGTGCCCGGGTCGATTACGAAATTCTGCCCGAATTTTTTCGTCGGGCTGATACCGGCCTCGGCCGCGATACGCCGAATGTCGGCAGCCCCCAACAGGCGGCCTTGCGCGGTTTCGTCGGTTGCGTTGGTTTCGTTCGCGTGTTCTGTCATTACCTCATTATCCGTTCAACTGGTATGAAAAGTGTGCGCTGTTGCGTTTGCGTATTGTTGCGATCGGCGTTGTTTAATACCATCCGACCTGCTCGGAATGCTCCCATGCCTTCGACGGGCTGCCGTAGCGTTGCGCGATGTAGCTCAGGCCCCAGTCGATCTGCACGGCCGCATCGTCACGCCAGTTTGCGCCGAATGCCGCCATTTTGCTGCCAGGAAGCGACTGCGGGATGCCGTAGGCTCCGGAAGATGCGTTTTCCGCATACCACAGCCAGCTCGATTCACGCGTCCACAGTTTCACCAGATCGGTCCAGTTTTGCCCGGTCCAGCCATATTGCGCCGCGGCTCCGGCCGCGTAGGCCTGTGCCTGCGCGGGGGAGGGGTGATAGAGGCGGCATCCTGCCGAAGGATCGGAAGGTTGCGGTGTCGGGGTGGGCGTCGGATCCGGCGTGGGGGTCGGGTCCGGCGTTGGCGTGGGGGTCGGGTCTGGAGTTGGCGTCGGATCCGGGTCCGTTTTCGATCCGGAATCGTCCTTCTTGTTGTCGTCTGAATTATCCGTATTGCCGGAATTACTGTTCGAATCGTCTTTCTTGTCGGAATTATCGGAATTGTTGTTCTTGTTCGAATTGTCGTTCTTTCCGGAATTATCGGAATTGCCGGTATCTCCGGAATTGCCGGATCCGTCATCCGATCCCGAATCGTCGGAAGATGCTGCCGGTCCTACTGCGATAATCTGATCGAGGGCGATTTTCGTGGTCGTTTCGTTGGTCAGCGTCTCGCTTTCCTTCTCGCCGTCCACGTACGTGACGTCGTACGTTTGCTGGATTTCGCCGTCCTCGCCTTCCTGCCTGACTACGACTTCGCCGGGCTGCAGGCTGGGGTCGACGATGGTTTGCGTGCCGAAAGGCACCGCTTTCGTGCGTGTTTCCTCGCTGTGCGTCACGCGGCGGACGCGCAGGATCGTTTCGCCGTTGTCTTTTTCGACGCTGACGCGATCCTCCTTGTTCAGCGTGATGCCTTTGGAGTCAAGAATGGAGGCCGCCGGCAGTTTGCCATTCGGCGATTCGGAGCTTTGCCCGTCTGCGATGACGGTGACCGGCCCGTTTTGGTTGATGATCAGTCCGCCGGTGAGTTTGTTGTACACGTTGTCGATATTGACGGTGACTTTTGCCGCGTCTGCTTCGTTTTGTTCGAAGAATCCGATCAGCTGTTCGGCGCTGGTCGCCACTGTCCAGAAGGGCACTTCCTGCCCGTTGATGGTGATGGTGGTCTGGTAGGCGCTTCGTACCGTCACCACGTCATGGTTGCTCAGCATGCTGGTGGGGCTGGTGGATTCCACGAGATCATGCGTTTTGACCTTCACGCCGCGTTCCTGCAGCAGACGGTCGACGCTCATCGCGTATGTGGTTACGGTGGTGGTTTCGCCATCGATGGTCAGAGCCACGGTTTTGCGCGCGCCTACGCCGAATGCGAGCGTCGAGGCGAGCGTCAACGAGACCACGCATGCCGTCACTCGAACACGCCGAAGCGTCACGAATCTCCGGGGGGTCCACCTTCTTGTCATACGTCCTCTTTCCAGCGACTGCCTACATCGCCGTCATTGTAACGGTCAGATCGGGACGAATGGCATGGTTTCCGCTGGCTTTATCTATACCGCCACATTTTCGAGGAAAAGGAGTAAAGAAAAAGGGGGCAGGAGAGAAGGGGATGTCCTGCCCCCTGCCCGGACGAGGCAGGTTGGGGGAAGCCTCGTCCGGTCGCCAGAAGCCATAAGTTGGGGGAAGGCTTCTGGATCACTTACCCATGGTAAGAGGTCAAAGCCCGTCAAAACGGGTTTCGAGCCTCCTGTCGGGATCGAACCGACGACCTGCCGCTTACAAGGCGGCCGCTCTGGCCATCTGAGCTAAGGAGGCTTGTGCCGCTTTCTAGCATAATGCATAAAAACGGCAACGATTGAATAGCATAACCAGCGTGCCCGATACCGTCAACTTGGAACTGCGCTTTGGCTGGCACGCTGGCGAGTAGGGGGGTATAATTTTTCGATTATGAGGATTGCGTAGGGCTGATCACTCGCCAGTGGTGTTGGAGATCGGATCCTTGTCGGAGCCGATGGAGGGCATCACGCCTTCCTTGCCGATGTCGTCGGACTTGATTCCGATGGCCTCCAGCAGGCCTTCCTCAATGGTCTCCTGCGCAGTGCTCAACTGGTTCATATCCCAGAACTTGCCGTTGATGGTCACCGTTGGGGTGGTCATGCTGTCTTTGTAGGTTCCGGACGTGTTCCACAGTTCGGAGCGCTTCGGCGTATAGGTGTCGATGGCGTCAAGCCAATCCTGGTAGTCGCGGCCGAACGCCTTGTCCGCCACATCCTCGGAAACTCCCGAGGCGATCATCTGTTCCTTGATCTGATCGTCGCTGACGGACTTGTAATTCGAGCTTTCCTCAGGCTGGAAATCCTCGGCGTACATTTTTTCGAGGAAGGTGATCAGATGGCTCGGATCGCTGTCATGCTCGGCCAGATAGATCGCGGCATTCGCTGCGCGGCTTGAATAATCGTCGGTGGACCACTTGTCCATAAACGCCATGAAATGCAAATCAAGATTGATCTGACCCGCGTCGACCATCTTCTGCAGATCCTCATCAAGCTGGCGATGCAGATTGCCGCAGCCCGGGCACAGGAAATCCATGTAGATCGCAACAGTCGGTGCGCCTTCGACGGACTTGCCGTAGCCATCCTTCGAAATCAGCAATCCGCCCTTCTTATCGACGAGCTTAGGGGTGTTTTCGACTTGCTGCAGCTTGTCGTACGCTTCTTCCACGGTCTGGGTGGAAGCCTGCGTTTCGGTGTTCTTGTGCATGTTGTGATACACGGTGAACGCGCCGATCGCCACCAGGATCACCAGCACCGCCATCACGATGGCGCCGATGAGGGTCTGCTGCTTGCGCTCCTTCTCCATCTGTTCGGCGCGAGCCTTCATCTCCGCGGCCTCAGCGGCCCTACGCTCGGCGCGGCTGGCGCGCTTCTGCGCATCCTTACTGTTCTGGGCCATCCACATTCCTTTCGATGTTCACATCACGATGCTGTGCACCATAGTAGTGTGGGCACGCTATTGCTGAATGAAGTATTTCGTAAAAGCTCACGTTGCCATACTACGTGCGATTATCTGATGTTTTTCTGATGATTGCAAACGTTTGCCGATTTTTGATTTTCGCTGCGTATTTCGTGAGATGGCGTCACTACATATCGTACGATTCGGCAGTGGTGCCGGATTTCGGGCGGCCGCGCAATGCGCCGGCACCCAATCGCAGCACCAATGCTCCCGGAGCGAGGGCGCATACCAGCCAGCCGATGGCGCAGCAACCGGCCTGGGCGACGCCGCTTTGCGAAACCGGCCCTTCAATCCAGGTCGGCAGCGGAATCGTGAATCCGAATATCGACGTATCAACCATGGCAAACGGCAGTTGCAGCGTGACTGTGGCAATCGTCAATCCTAATGCGGCGATGACCGCCATGATCAGTGCGCGTGGCACCGCATAACCCAGCCCCTTGAGCACATGCCAAGGCAGCGTGGCGGCGCGGGCGAACCAGTCGGAAGCCCTGCGGCTGCCCCCACGGCGGCCTTCGCGTTCCAGCTGCGCCTCCATATTGAATCCAATGGTGGCGAGCAACCAGGCCAGCAGCGCGCCCGCGATCAGGGCGATCCATGGCGAGAACAGGCCGCATGCGGCCACAGGAATCGCCATCAGCACGCAGAGGGGCACGCCTCTGCCTAGCAGTTCGCCGCGTTGCACGTCGGCCGGATTCGGCGGCTGCAGTACACTCTGCGGCACGTTCGGGTTGAGCGGCGCGGCCGGAGTGACCGGTGCGGTTGGCACGGCAGATGTTTGCATGTCTTGTGGCTGCGCACTTTGCGCCATTTCAACCGATGCGTTCGGTATTACGGCAGGAGGCCGCTGGTTGGCGATGCGCTGCAATGCAGGTTTGATGGCCGGGTCGATCTGTGCGGCCTCTTGAGCGGGATTCCAAGCGTCCTGGACCGGCATCACCCGCGTGGATTGCGGTGTATCTTGCGGCAGCACACTGGTATCCCCACTATTGACAGGCAGCACGCGCGTGCCGGTGCCAAGAGGAATGGTTGCGGTATGCGCGTTGATATCCATGACCGAGGTGCCGACATCGGGCGCATCGGCAATAACGGTATCGGTTATGTCAGCAATAACGGTTGCGCCGATTGCCTGCGTGGCCTCAACGAATTGCGGCAAGGTGCGCGTGCCGATGGCGTCTTCTCCCGTCACATGGTCTAACGCCCGCCAAAGCATTCGTGGATTGTCGAGCGATCCATCAAAAGGGAGCATCGCCTCCGACCCGGCACTATCGGCGGCATCCGAAGTATTCCCCGAAATCCAAGCTTGCGGATTCAACGCATCCAACGCAATCGCCTGCAACAACTCGTCTGGAGTGCAACGTTTCGTACGATCCGGATCCAACGCCGAACGGAACGCGGCCATGGTCCCAGCCGGCAATCCCGCCAAATTCGCGCTTCCCGCGGCAGCACGCTCCAATACCGCCATCATCGGTTTCGTGCCGAACACCGGCTCGCCAGTGGCGGCAAATGCCAGCACGCTCGCCACCGACCACCAATCGCTCATCTCATCGGATTCGGCACCGTCGATGATTTCCGGCGCGATGAATCCAGGCGTGCCCATCACCAATCCGGTACGAGTCACATGACTTTCGCCCTCGCCCATGGCAATGCCGAAATCCACCAATACCGGTCCGGTATTCGACACCATCACATTCGTCGGTTTGATATCGCGATGCACAATCCCGGCCGCATGCACGGCCTTCACCGCCTCGATCAGCTTGCGTCCCAACCGTTCCAAATCATCGCCCACATACCGGCCGTTGGTACGCACATCTTCACGTAGATTCTTGCCCTCGATCAGCTCGGTCACAATGAAGGCCAGCGCATCATCCAATTCCATATCCACAATGCCGCACACGCCCGGATGACGCACTTTCTGCAGCGCCATAGCCTCCCTACGCAGGCGCTCGCGTGCGGTCAGCTGATCGCGGGAGCGTTCGCTGGACGCATCGTCCTCGGCAAGGGAATCGCGCAAAATTTTCATCGCATACTGGTGTCCGCCGTCATCGCGCACGCGCCAGACCGATCCCATCGCCCCCGATCCAAGCCGGGAAATCAACGTGTATCCGCCAACGAGGCTGCCCGCCTCCAGATTCAATGCGCTTAAGTCGCTCATGGCACCCATGGTACTTGCCTTACGTAAGTTGCCGCTGGAACAGCTCGCTGTAGTGTGCCGAAAATATCGCAGGAATTGCGATTATGGAGTTGGAAGCGCAATGAAGATCGATGATTTCCGCAATCAAGGCAAGGATGTTGCAACAATCTGCGGATGAGCGCACATTGTGCCAGATGCATGCGCGCAACGGGATTATATGTGCACGAATGGTAGTTTTACATGCGCAGGTGGTATGCAGATTATGCACGCGAAACGACAGGCTGGGAAAAATCAGGGTGCTTTTTTCGCGGATTTTGGTGAAATCGAAACATCGACATGAAGAAGTGTCTTCACTTCTGGAAATTGCGTGACGCGGGGCAGCGTTGCATGATTTCTGGTTTCGATGAGGAAATCGGAGCCTGCATGTCGTTTGGTTATGAGAATCAAGGAGGAGGCAGACCATGCTGCAAATCAACATGGCTGACGTCATGAACGTTATCGGTTCGTTGACGCCGTACCTGATTGCGATTGGCGTGCTATTTGTGCTCGCGCTGATCATCACTTTCGCTGTCAACAAGAAGACGGTGAAGGAAGTGGCGACCCGTAAGATCATCCACTCCGAGTCTTGGCTTGTGGCTTTGGTCGGCATTGTCGTCGCGGTTTCCATGATGCTGTCCGGTCCGCTGTCGACGCTGCTCAACAACGCGACCATCACCAAGTACATGCTGTCTGACACCACTGTTTCCAAGGCCAACGAGCTGGCCAAGGAAGTGCAGTCGGAAGCCATCACCATGCTGAAGAACGATGATTCCAACCTGCCGCTGGCTAACAAGAAGGTCAACGTGTTCGGTTGGGGCTCCACCAACCCGGTATACGGCGGCACCGGCTCCGGCTCCATGTCTGACCAGTATGACACCGTTTCCCTGCTTGATGGCATGAAGGAAGCCGGCATCGAGACCAACGCCGACCTGACCAAGCTGTACACCGATTACCGTGCAGATCGCCCAGTTGTTGGCATGTGGGCACAGGATTGGACCCTGCCTGAGGTTCCGGCCGACCAGTATTCCGATTCCCTGATCTCCGATGCCAAGAGCTTCTCCGATGAGGCTGTTGTAGTGCTCACCCGCGTCGGTGGCGAGGGCGCTGACCTTCCGATGAACATGAAGGCCGAAGGCATCACCTATGAGAACAACTCCAAGGATTACGAGGACTTCAAGGACGGCGAAAGCTTCCTGCAGCTGAGCCAGACCGAGCGCGATATGCTCGACCTGGTCACCAAGAACTTCAACAAGGTCACGCTCGTCTACAACGGCGCCAACACCTTCCAGTTCGACTTCCTGAACGACTATCCGCAGATCAAATCCGTCGTGTGGTGCCCGCCTGCAGGCCAGACCGGCTTCTCCGCACTCGGTGACGTGCTTGCCGGCGATACCAACCCGTCCGGCAAGACTTCCGACACCTTCCTGAAGGATCTCACCCAGTCGGTGTCTTACAACAACTTCGGCAAGTTCGAATACACCAACATGGAAGACAAGGCCGCCAAGTACACGGGCTTTACTGGTGACGAAGTCACCGCCATCCCGGGCTTTGTGAACTACTCCGAAGGCATCTATGTGGGCTACAAGTTCTATGAGACCGCAGCGGCCGAAGGTGCCATCGATTACGATTCCATGGTTGCATTCCCGTTCGGTTACGGTCTGAGCTACACCACCTTCGAGCAGAAGCTCAACGATGTGACGTACAAGGATGGCAAGGTCACCGTTGATGTGACCGTCACCAACACCGGCGACACCGCTGGCAAGGATGTTGTTGAGGTCTACTACAACCCGCCGTACACCGAAGGTGGCATCGAAAAGGCCAGTGCCAACCTGGTTGGCTTCGAGAAGACCGAGAAGCTTGAGCCGGGCGCTTCCGAGGACGTGACCGTCGAATTCGAAGACGATGACATGGCTTCCTATGATTACAAGAATGCCAAGGCATACGTGCTCGAAAAGGGCGATTACAACATCTCCATCAACTCCGACTCCCACACTGTGATCGGCTCCAAGAAGATCACCGTGGACGACACCATCACCTACGACTCCGATTCGAACACCCACAATGGCGACCAGACCGTGGCCACCAACCAGTTCGATGATGCTGCAGGCGATGTGACCTACCTGAGCCGTGCAGGACATTTCGCAAACTACAAGGAAGCCACCGCCGCTCCGACCAACTTCGAAATGTCTGATAAGGCAAAGGAAACCTTCTACAACAACACCAACTACGATCCGTCTCAGTTCAACGACGATTCCGACGAGATGCCGACCACCGGTGCCAAGAATGGCCTCCGCCTGGCCGACATGTACGGCAAGGATTACGACGATGCTGATTGGGAGAAGCTGCTTGACGAGCTGACCTTCGACGATATGGACAACCTCATTGCCAACGGCGGCTACGGCACTCCGGCCGTCTCCTCCGTCGGCAAGATCCAGCTCACCGACGCTGACGGCCCGGCCTCGTTGAACAACAACTTCACTGGTGTTGGCTCCATCGGCTTCCCGGCTTCCACCGCATTCGCTTGCACTTGGAACAAGGATCTGGCCAAGCAGTTCGGCGAGATGATCGGCGATATGGCTCACGACATGCATGTTGCTGGTTGGTACGCTCCGGCTATGAACATCCACCGCAACGCATTCTCCGGCCGTACTTTCGAGTACTTCTCCGAGGATTCCCTGCTCTCCGGCGTCATGGCATCCAACGAGATCGCCGGCGCCAAGGAGAAGGGCGTGTACTCCTTCATGAAGCACTTCGCACTGAACGATCAGGAAACCAAGCGTACTGAGATGCTCTGCACCTGGACCAACGAGCAGGCCATGCGTGAGATCTACCTCAAGCCGTTCGAGATGAGCGTGAAGGAAGGCGGCGCACAGGCCGTGATGAGCGCCTTCAACTACATCGGCAACACCTATGCCGGTGGCAACAATGTTCTGCTGAACACCGTGCTCCGTGACGAGTGGGGCTTCAAGGGCTTCGTCCTGACCGATTATTTCGGCGGCTACGGCTACCAGAACGGTGATCAGGAGATCCGTAACGGCAACGATTCCATGCTGGCTACCACCTCCATCACCAACCACATCACCGACAAGTCCGCAACCTCCGTGAAGGCCATGCGTACCGCCGCCCACAATATCCTGTACACCGCCGCCAACAGCTGGCAGTATGCAGACGGTGAGCCGAAGGTCGCCACCCCGATCTGGAAGACCGCCATGTACGTGGCTTGGGGCGTGACCGCAATCCTGGTGATCGCACTTGAGGCTCTGGCTATCAAGCGCTACATGGATCGCAAGAAGGCCAAGGCTGAGGTCACTGCCTGATCTCACTTCCTTCTCACAGGTCAAAACATAACTGAATAACAATTGAAACAGCGAGAGCCGTCGACTTCCCTGAGTCGGCGGCTCTTGTTGTATTTCAGCGTGCGTGCCGTCGCAAGTGCAGCCAGGTTTCATGCTTCTTCGCGTCTCTTTTGTATTTCTGTTCTTTCTGCTCCGCTGGAATCATGATTTGCGATTGCATTTGGGTGTTCATCACATGGGAATGAGATGTATATGGGTATGACACGCCGTTTATAGTTTGTTTTTGGTTCATGTGGGCGTTGTCTTCGGGGTCTAGACTGGCTGTACGGCCGTTCGGAGGCCTTTTTCGACACGCCGAGGGATGTGTTTATTTGCAACGGTTTTAGGGTATCTTTGGAAGGGTCGATTTGCGTGATCGCCGGGGTTCGTGTAAATTGACTCTTCGCTGCCGCTCGGCGGGTGGTTCCCCGGTTGGGGTGCCTCGAGGCGGGTGAGTGGTGGTGGTTTGAGAACTCAAGAGCGTATTTGTACTACTTCTTTATAGTCAATGATTGCCAGTTCATCGTCCGCTTGTTCGCGAGTGGCCGGGAGGCCTTGAAGGACGGTGAGGTTTTCGTGCGATGCGCCTTTCCTTATAAGGCGATCGTCAATTTTCTTGTTTTTGAGAGTCACATGTTGGCTTTCTGCAAAGTTTTTTTGTGGAGGGTTCGATTCTGGCTCAGGATGAACGCTGGCGGCGTGCTTAACACATGCAAGTCGAACGGGATCCATCAGGCTTTGCTTGGTGGTGAGAGTGGCGAACGGGTGAGTAATGCGTGACCGACCTGCCCCATACACCGGAATAGCTCCTGGAAACGGGTGGTAATGCCGGATGCTCCGACTCCTCGCATGGGGTGTCGGGAAAGATTTCATCGGTATGGGATGGGGTCGCGTCCTATCAGGTAGTCGGCGGGGTAACGGCCCACCGAGCCTACGACGGGTAGCCGGCCTGAGAGGGCGACCGGCCACATTGGGACTGAGATACGGCCCAGACTCCTACGGGAGGCAGCAGTG
>ERZ810282.594-NODE-594-length-10674-cov-6.58367_pt1 | contig 10674 bp, 10 predicted proteins | sample MGYA00520341_ERZ810282 | MGnify/ENA primary metagenome ERZ810282 (study PRJEB31588, sample SAMN03398949) | human gut metagenome | study: EMG produced TPA metagenomics assembly of the PRJNA231909 data set (A prospective, longitudinal analysis of the... | reverse complement strand
CGAGATATCAGTTGGCTCTCATTCAATTACCGCGTATTGTTGGAGGCAACGGATGAACATTTGCCGCTCTACGAGCGGATTAACTTCATCTCAATCTACTCTTCCAATCTGGAGGAGTTTTACAAAATCCGGGTGGCCGACCATAAAGCAGTGGCTTCCGGAGCGACGGAAAGCGATGAAGAAACCGTACAATCTGCCCGTGAACTGGTAGAGGAAATCAACCGGGAAGTCACCCGGCAGCTGGACGACCGTGTGCACATCTACGAACAGAAAATACTCCCCGCTCTACGTAGAAACCATATCATTTTCTATCAGGACAGACACGTGGAGCCGTTCCACCAACAATTTATCAAAGATTTTTTCCGGGAAGAAATCTTCCCTTACCTGCAACCCGTACCGGTATCGAAGGACAAAATCGTCTCTTTCCTCCGGGACAACCGCCTCTATCTGGCCATACGAGTTTATCCGAAAAAAGAGAATGAGACAGAGCAACGGCAGCAGCCGTATTACTTCGTCATGAAACAGCCTTATGCCAAAGTGCCCCGTTTCATCGAACTTCCCGCACATGAGAAAGACCATTATCTGATGTTCACCGAAGACATCATCAAGGCGAACTTAAACCTGATCTTCCCCGGCTACGACGTCGACTCCAGCTACTGCATCAAGATCTCCCGCGACGCTGACATCCTGATTGACGACACCGCCAGCAGCGCCGACCTTGTAGCCCAACTGAAGAAAAAAGTAAAGAAACGCAAGATCGGCGACGTCTGCCGCTTCGTCTACGACCGCGCCATGCCGCAAGACTTCCTCGATTTTCTGGTGGACGCCTTCCGCATCCAGCGTGACGAGCTTGTCCCCGGCGACAAGCATCTGAATCTGGAAGACCTGCGTCACCTCCCCAACCCGAACAAGTCGCTCCACAGCCTTGAGAAGCCAAAGCCGATGAAGCTAACCGTCCTCGACGAGAAAGAATCCATTTTCAACTACGTCGCCCGGAAGGACCTGCTCTTATATTATCCGTATCATTCCTTCGAACACTTCATCCATTTCCTTTATGAAGCCGTTCATAACCCGGAAACGCGGGAAATCATGGTCACACAATACCGTGTGGCAGAAAACTCCGCCGTTATCAACACCCTGATAGCCGCCGCCCAAAACAGCAAGAAAGTAACCGTATTCGTTGAGCTGAAAGCCCGCTTCGATGAAGAGAACAACCTTGCCACCGCCGAAATGATGCAAGCCGCCGGCATAAAGATAATATATAGTATCCCGGGACTGAAAGTGCATGCCAAGGTAGCCCTCGTCCGCCGTCGCGGACAGAACGGCGAGAAGCTCCCCAGCTACGCTTATATCAGCACCGGCAATTTCAACGAGAAGACTGCCACCCTCTACGCCGACTGCGGCCTGTTCACCTGCCGCAAGGAAATCGTGAACGACCTATACAACCTCTTCCGCACCCTGCAAGGTAAAGAAGACCCCAAATTCACGACTCTCCTTGTCGCCCGCTTCAACCTCATCCCCGAACTGAACCGCCTCATCGACCGTGAAATAGAACTTGCCGACCAAGGCAAGGGTGGACGTATCATCCTCAAGATGAACGCCCTCCAAGACCCTGCAATGATTAACCGCCTCTATAACGCCTCCGAACACGGCGTTCAGATCGACCTCATCGTCCGTGGCATCTGCTGTCTCATCCCCGGGCAGTCATACAGTCGTAACATCCGTGTCACCCGTATTGTCGACAGTTTTCTGGAACACGCCCGCATCTGGTACTTCGGCAACAACCACCACCCGAAAGTATTCATGGGTTCCCCCGACTGGATGCGCCGCAACCTCTACCGGCGTATCGAAGCAGTCACCCCGATACTCGACCCCGACCTACGTGCCAGCCTGATAGAAATGCTGAACATCCAACTGGCCGACAACCAAAAAGCCTGCTGGGTAGACGCCCAACTGCAAAACGTATTCAAGAAAAGAACGCCCGGTACCCCAAGCGTCCGCGCACAATATAATTTTTACGAGCAACTAAAAAACAGCCTGCTCCCACATAATCCCACATAACTCTATATAACCCTATATAACTATAACACATATAACGCCCCATGCCGCACCCACCCGCATAGTTTCCCCGGACTACTTTTTTATCCGTCAAGCGAGCTTCCGTAACGGAGCGGATTTTTCTTCAAGTTTGGTGGTAATTTAGCCAGTCGGTGGTATCTCCATTCCCCTCCTTCGGGAAGGAGGGGTGGCTAAAAGCCGGGGTGGTAGGTGGATACACAATGCTGATAATAACTGACTTACGCATTCACCTACCACCTCCCCCTACGGGGACTCCTCCTTCCCGAAGGAGGAGAATGGAGATACCACCGACTATAAACTGTCAAGTCATTATTTTACCAATTCACCTTATAACCAAATTTTTTTTTGTTTGTTTCTCTGTCTCTTTCTTTTGTTTCAAGACAAAAGAAAGAAAGTTGTAACACAAATGTAACAAGTATGACATCCCCCTGCAACCTCAAACTCCGTCCTTTGCAGGCGGAAATAACATACACACATTTATGGAGACAATTTATTTATGCATTATCATTTTCCTCTTCGTACTAGCCGTATTCGACCTGATCGTCGGTGTGAGTAACGATGCGGTTAACTTCCTCAATTCGGCGGTAGGTGCCAAGGCGGCCTCCTTCAAGACCATCCTGTTTATTGCAGGCATCGGCATATTCATCGGAGCATCGCTCTCTAACGGCATGATGGACATTGCCCGGCACGGCATCTACCAACCCGAGCACTTCTACTTTGCAGAAATCATGTGTATCCTGCTTGCCGTCATGCTCACCGACGTTGTCCTGCTGGACGTATTCAATTCAATGGGAATGCCTACCTCCACCACCGTATCCCTCGTCTTCGAGCTGCTGGGAGGAACCTTCGCCCTCTCCCTCATCAAAGTCCGTAACAGCGACACCCTCGGGTTGGGCGACCTGATAAACACCGACAAAGCCCTTTCCGTCATCATGGCGATATTCGTATCCGTGGCAATCGCCTTCTTTTTCGGTATGCTCGTCCAATGGCTGGCCCGTGTCATCTTCACGTTCAACTACACGAAAAAGATGAAATACAGCATTGCACTGTTCGGAGGTGTGGCCGCCACCTCCATAATCTATTTCATGCTCATCAAAGGACTGAAAGACAGTTCCTTCATGACCCCCGAAAACAAGCAATGGATACAGGACAACACTTGGATGCTTATCAGTGTGTTCTTCGTATTCTTCACCATACTAATGCAGATCCTTCACTGGCTGAAAATCAATGTCTTCAAAGTAGTAGTACTCATGGGTACTTTCGCCCTCGCCCTCGCCTTTGCCGGCAATGACCTTGTGAACTTCATCGGCGTTCCCCTCGCAGGTTTCTCGTCCTTCATGGATTTCACGGCCAACGGCAACGGTAATCCGGACGGATTTCTGATGACCTCACTGCTCGGCCCCGCCAAAACTCCGTGGTACTTCCTCATCGGCGCCGGCGCTATCATGGTCTACGCCCTTTGCACCTCCAAGAAGGCACACGCGGTAATCAAAACTTCCGTCGACCTCTCCCGTCAGGACGAAGGCGAAGAAACCTTCGGAAGCACCCCGATAGCCCGTACAATCGTCCGTTTCAGCATGACACTTGCCAACGGCATCTCACGCATCACCCCGGACAGCACCAAGAAATGGCTGGACACCCGCTTCCGAAAAGACGAAGCGATCATCGCCGACGGAGGTGCTTTCGACCTCGTCCGCGCCTCCGTGAACCTTGTCCTTGCCGGCCTGCTCATCGCACTGGGAACTTCGCTGAAACTCCCGCTGTCCACCACTTACGTCACTTTCATGGTAGCCATGGGTACTTCGCTCGCCGACCGTGCCTGGGGACGTGACTCAGCCGTTTACCGTATCACAGGCGTACTGAGCGTCATCGGCGGTTGGTTTATCACTGCCGGAGCTGCCTTCACGATCTGTTTCTTCGTCGCCCTCGTGCTGTATTTCGGTGGAAATATTTCAATCATTGCCCTCATCGCTCTGGCAGCATTCATCCTGATACGCAGCCAGGTGATGTATAAGAAACGCAAAGCAAAAGAACAAGGCAACGAAACTCTCAAACAACTGATGCAAACATCGGACAGCGAAGAAGCGTTGCAACTGATGCGCAAACATACCCGCGAAGAGCTTTGCAAAGTTCTCGAATACGCAGAGACGAACTTCGAGTTGACCGTCACCTCGTTTATCCACGAAAACTTGCGGGGACTGCGCCGTGCCATGGGTTCCACAAAGTTCGAGAAACAACTTGTCAAGCAGATGAAGCGCACGGGAACGGTAGCCATGTGCCGCCTCGACAATAACACCGTGCTCGAAAAAGGGCTGTACTACTATCAGGGCAACGACTTTGCCAGCGAACTGGTGTATAGCATTTCCCGCCTTTGCGAACCGTGTCTGGAGCATATCGACAATAACTTCAACCCGCTGGACGCTATCCAAAAAGGAGAATTCAGCGATGTGTCCGAGGACATTACTTACCTGATTCAGCAATGCCGCAAGAAAATGGAGAATAATGAGTACAACGATATGGAAGAAGAAGTCCGCCGTGCCAACGACCTCAACGGACAGCTTTCGTTGCTGAAACGCAAGGAGTTGCAGCGCATCCAAAGTCAGGCGGGCAGTATCCGGGTCAGCATGGTTTATCTGACAATGGTTCAGGAGGCACAGAACGTGGTGACTTATACAATCAACCTGATGAAAGTAAGCCGGAAATTCCAAGTGGAAACGGAAATGCCGTAAAAGTCAGACGGAAATGTTACAGAAGTCTCAGACAGAGATGTTACGATGAAATATATAAAAACACACAAAAGAGGGTTTATTCAAAGTGCAGAATTACTAAGTCATTTTTAGGTTGGGGAACCATAGATGTACAATGAGAGATAAACCCAAAAACAGGCAGAGGGTGACTAAACAGTCGGAAGTTTTCAGATACTCTTGACTTTTAGTCACCCTCTTTTTTTGTCCGTTCCACCTGCCCGCTTTCGCTTGGTGGAACTACGTGCGGGTGGCACGTTTTCGTTTTACGTCATACTTTTCTTTCTTTTTTCCTGCCGGTCTCTCTTTTTTTCTGCCGGCTGCTAGTCCTTCTCCGTCTTTCCGTTTCTCCGGCGACGGAAGCGCAGAAGCGCTTCGAGAATATCAAGCAGTTTTTCAAGAAATAGTTTCATCTTTTTCTTTTTTTAAGGTTAATAATTCGTTTAGACAGACGGGTCCGGCGTTACGCCACCGCCACCGGGTGTGTTTCCGCCGCCGGGTTTGTCATCGCCGCCCGGATTTTCCGTATCACCGTCGGCAATCAGACCGGCTGCTACGTCTTTGACGTGTACAAATTCCACTCCGGCAGTCAGTGCGCGGGTCGTGTTTCCGGCAGACCGGGTGTACTCTGGCGTGAACTGACAGCGCAGCGAAACGATTTGCGAGCTGCTGACTTTGCTTTCCTGTTCCACGCCTTTTCCGCAGGCTTTGGCAACCATAGTGAATGTTCCCAATCCTTCGAGACGCACTGTGCGGCTATTGAGCAACTGTTCGCGCATCACGGACATCAGATTCCGAATCACGTTGTGCACGTCGCCCGCCGTCAACGAAGCCTTTTCGGCAATCAATTCCGCCATTTTCTGCGTGTTGACCGTTCTCCCGATTTTCACCAGGCGGGGATAAAAGAGTTTCTGTCCTTCTTTGTTGGCAAGCGTTGCCTGGTAAGGTTTGTAAATTAATGGCATACTACTGTTTTTCTTTCTTTTTAATGATTAATGGATCAATTGTCTCTGTAACCGATTACGCCGACAAAAGTAAACGGGCCAAAGAAAGGCGGGAGACACGATGTGACAAGTCGTGACGGGAGAGAGCAAGTTCAAACCGTTTCGCACAAATACTACCTGTAAGTACTTCTGTACAAAGAAGTACCAGACAACAAAAAATCACGTACCTTTATAACCGAAACGAATAATCCAATAAAAAAGCAGTAACAATGAAAACAACTACCACAGAAACTTCAATTCCGGAAGAGAAAACAACCTCCACCCGCATACAAGCATACAGTAAAAGTCAACTAGCCGCCCTCTACCTGCCCCACATCCAGCCTGCCTCTGCCCGCCGGACGCTCCGCAGCTGGATTGCCAAAAACACGGAACTGCAAGCGGCACTCACCCGTTCGGGATATACCGGAAAAGCAATCCTGTTGACTCCTGCACAAGTCGGGCTGTTCTTTCGATTTTTGGGAGAGCCTTAGAAAGCTCTCCGGTACCGGACGAACCCACATCGAGATTGATATACTCATATTCGGGACACATAAGGCAACGTGAACCAGAAAGTGCTGCCCTCGGCAAGCGTCCTGCGCAGCCATATCACGTACCATTTTTAACCAAAAACAATATTCCCAACCCGGATAGAACGGCTGTTCATCTCCGGGTCGGGAATATCTTCATTTCACAATGTACGGATTTGCGAACGAGTAAACCGGTAGAAACAAGCGTTTTCCCGGCAGAAGATTATACCAAGTTCTCACAGTACTTATCTTATTTGAACTCATCATCAATATTTCTGCGTTCATTGTCGCCCACGGGTTCCTTCTCTCCCTTTTTAAATACCGTCACATCCTTTTTGAACTTAATTTCGATAAAAAACTTTCTATTCCCTTCGAGATAGAAATGTACCTTTGCGGCGTTTCCGACCAGATAAAGCAGCATCGTTCCCAAGAGGACGACCAAATGGTTGGCGTTGACACACTCATTGGAAAGACACTTGACCAGTTTGAAAATCGACGACCAGCTAGCCGCCGTTTTCTGCGTTCTGAACGAGAATATACGTCTGACCGTTGATATGGAGGTGTCTGTTTGTTTGGCAAAATAAACCTCTTTGTAATTGTTCTCATAAGAACAAATTTTCACCTCGTCGATTACTTTTCCTTTTTCCTGCCAGTCTTCTTCGTCGAAATCACTAGATCTTCTCCGATTCCTCTCATGCTTGTTTGTACCCGTTTCCACTTTACTTTTAGCTGCGTTTTCAACTACATTTTCAACACTTGTTTTAGCTCCATTGTCCACAGTATCAACTGTTTCACTAGATAATTGTTTTGTCATCATAATTAATATTTCGTAAATAATGCCGACAAATATCGGATATTATTTTTAACATTATGCGTCACGCGTGACACTTTCTTACTTTATCTCCTAAAATAACTCAAACATGAACCCTTTATGTGTTACCCTTCCTCTACCTTTACCGACGAAATCAATGAAAAATAATTGAATATAATGACCGAAATTAAAAAAAATCATTCCCTCCGGCGGATACGACTCATGAAGCGGGCCGCCGTTATTCGTCAAAACAATGGCATGGACAAACGCGAGGCACTTGTCGTTGCGCATCAGATAGACGTTTTAATTCGCAAAATGTACTTAGCTAGCGTCAGTTTTTATTATACCAAGCAGGACGGAAGCATCCGTCACGCCGTAGGAACGCTCACCGGATACGAACATTGTTTCCACCGCCCGTATACGCCACGGCCGGAAAACACGTTCGTCGTCTACTACGACCTCGAAGCCAAAGGCTGGCGGACATTCCACGCCGAAAATTTCCTCCGTGCCGAATGAGGACGCCCGAAGAACGCAAAGAGTGGGAAAGGCTCTGCCGACAATACAACGTAGATTCGCTCTACGAGGCGATCGAAGGCTGCCGGGAGGAACTGGAATTCCTCGTCCACTGCGCCGAACGCCTCGAACCGCTGCCGGACGATGACACGCCGGCACTCCGCCCCCGCCGCGCAACGATTGCAGACCACGCCGTTTAACACATACAGTCTGCGCCGTTTCTGTGTGCACGAAACGCCGTTTTATGAAGACAGGAAACGCCGTTTCTCTTTCCGCATCCGGCGGAGGAGGACTATTTTTAACAAAGCATAATTTTATTAACATTATAAACAACATCAAGTATGGAAAACTGGAGATTTATCAAAGAAAACAATGATTATATGGTGTCGGACCACGGGCGGATCATGAGCCTGAAGAAACCTCAAAAAAAGATATTGAGCAGCAGTCTCCTCCACAATGGTTATGAGGCTATATACATCTATCAGAAAGGGATTCATGCCGCGCGCTATGTGCACCGACTGGTAGCGGAAACGTTTATCCCCAACCCGAAAAAACTCCCGCAAGTGAACCACCTCGACGGAAATACGCTCAACAATCATGTGTCCAACCTCGAATGGTGCGACGCCTACGACAACTTGATGCACGCTATCCGCACCGGGCTTCGTCCCGTTAACGTGCCGCGCTCCATTCCCTGCGCCGTGACGGACGAAAGCGGGACGATCCTCCACCCGTACCCTTCCATGAAGTCAATGGTGAAAGAGGAAAAACTGAACAGCGCGCAATACAGCTGGTTGCAACTGAAACTCACGCATCCCGAACGGGTACGGCTGCATACGATGCGGCGGTGGCACCTGCCTTATCTGCCCATTCCTCCCGACTGCACCCCCGTCCGCCACTCCGTCACCCGGCAATATTACCGGCTCCTGTCCGCCGAAGAGGCCGCCGCACTGGGGTTCAGCTACCGGAGCGTCCGAAGGGAGAAAGGCATTCACTTAATTATCAGCAATTTAAAATAAACAAAAGAAAGGAGATTTTCAAGATGAAAGACGCTATTATCATTCACTGTTCCGCCACCCGTGCGGAACAGGACATCACCGCCGCCGACATCGAAAGCTGGCACCGTGCCCGCGGATTCTGGACGATCGGTTACCACTATGTCATCCGCCTCGACGGAACAATCGAACCCGGAAGAGACGTCACCCTCGACGGCGCACATTGCATGGGGTGGAACAAACGGGCAATCGGCATCTGCTATGTCGGCGGACTGGACAAGGACGGTCGCCCCGCCGATACACGCACCGACGCGCAACGCACCGCACTCATCCGACTGGTGAAGGCGCTACGGCTTGTCTTCCCCGGTGTGAAGCAGGTGCTCGGACACCGTGACACCAGCCCCGACCTCAACGGCGACGGCGTTATCTCGCCCAACGAGTACATGAAAGCCTGTCCGTGCTTCGATGTTCAGAAAGAGGGATTCTGAACTGAGTCGTACACATCGGTGTCCTCTGCGATGAAATTCAGGGTGCCGCACCCACGAAACCCGAACTAATCATTAATTTTTAATTCAATCCAAATGGCCCGTATTTCCAAATCCGGTTTAGATTATTTTCCACTCGACGTCAATTTCCTGCAAGACAGAAAGGTGCGACGTATCTCCAGCCGTCACCACGCAGCAGGGATTGCCGCGCTCACTTCACTGTTCTGCCTCATCTACAAAGAAAAAGGATATTATGTCCCGTGGAATCAGGACACATTGTTCGACGTTGCACAGGAAGCCTGTTGCGAGGAGGCGGAAATGTAGGCCATTATCGACGACTGTCTGGCGGTGGGATTATTCGACCCCCATATATATAAGGTGTATAGCGTACTCACTTCACAAGTTATTCAGGAGCAATATCACAAAATTATCACCGACAGCCGGAGAAAATACAAATTACCGTTGGAACATTTCTGGCTAATCACGGACGGAGAAACGGAACAACAAAAGGACGAATACGGAAAGGAAAACAGCATAGCAAAAAGTGAAAACGAAAATAGAAACGGAAACCGAGCGGGAACCGGAAACGGAACTGTCAGTGATGCAGCAGTAAATGATATCTATGCTACAAAAACAGGAATTAATGCAGTAAAATCTCCCGAAATTGCTACAACAATCCCACAAACAAAAGAGGAAACAGACACCAAAGGTAAACAGGAAACGGAGAAGGAAAGAGATAGGGGAACTGAAACCAAAGCGGAAAGAGATAGAGAGAAAGAGATAGAAAAAGACAAAGAGACAGAGAATAGGCGGAAAGCCGGAAAAGAGACAGAGAATGAAATGCCGCCCGTGCCGTCAAACGGCGTTTTTCAGGCTCCGCCTGTCGTTGTAAGTGGTTTGTCTTTTGGAAATTTCGGAAATTCTTCTGAAATAAAAGAATGTTATTCTGAAGAAAAGGGAACTTATTCTGAAGAAAAGGGAACTTATCCTGAAGTAATAGAGAATCCTTCCGGAGAAAAAGGGAATCCCCAAAGAGATAACGGAAGAAACAGCATTCCCCCCCAAGGAGTAACCGCCGGAGGCAGTTCCGAAACTCTCCTGCACATGAACCTTCAAACAATCGGCATCCGGAAAGAACAGACCGTGAACGCAATCACCGCCCTCGCCCGACGCAAAGAACTGGGCGGACCGGGAGGTACTTTATGGAAGATTCTCAGCAACGAATACCGCCCCACCCTGCTCAAAAAAAACGAACCGGGAGATTACATCCTCTGGGCCCTTAATCATCCGACGGAATTTGAGAACACCTACAACGGGACATTGAAGAAACTGGTGAGAGGAAGGTGACGCGGGTGCAACCGCAATCACCTCAACGTTCCGAAGCCCCTGTGCTATGAAAAAAATCGGTTCTTCTTCAAATTTGGTGGTTATTTAGCCAGTCGGTGGTATCTCCATTCCCCTCCTTCGGGGAAGGAGGGGTGGCTGAAAGCCGGGGTGGTAGGTGGATACACAATGCTGATAATAACTGACTTACGCATTC
>ERZ810282.584-NODE-584-length-10811-cov-5.90619_pt1 | contig 10811 bp, 6 predicted proteins | sample MGYA00520341_ERZ810282 | MGnify/ENA primary metagenome ERZ810282 (study PRJEB31588, sample SAMN03398949) | human gut metagenome | study: EMG produced TPA metagenomics assembly of the PRJNA231909 data set (A prospective, longitudinal analysis of the... | reverse complement strand
CAGAACGACCTTGAGCTGGGTGGTAGCATGGATGTTGACCACCTTGCCGTTCCGCTTGGGGGCTGCACCCTCTTCGGGCTCGTCCTCTTCCTCGTTGCCTGCGACGCCGAGACCGTTGTTGTTATTCACCATCTGAGGACCGTCGTCCATGTACTGATCGTCGTAATCGTCCTCACTGCCGAAAAGCCCTTTTTTCAGGCTGTCCACAAAAGACATAGAAACTTGCTCCTTTCATTCGGGCAGCTCACGCTGCCTGGCACCCCTTTGTGAAAAAGAGTTGCTAATAGCTTTTTCTATTATCTGATTTTTTGCGTCAGATGTCAATAACTACAAAAGCTTTCCATCATACAAATTTTGTCCGGAGACGATGATCTCATCGTAAAGGCGGACTTCGCTGACGGTTTTTGTCTTATCCGAGCTGCTGGGCATGACGATGCGGTACTCGCCGTCCGTCACCAGCGGATGGTCATTATCCACGGGGTCGATCTTGCAGAAACGTGCAAGATTGCCGTATTTGACATAGACGCCCGGGATGTAGTTCTCGCCCTGCGTCTCAGACTCGGTTCCGTCCTCTTTTAGATAATGGATCGCGTCGATGGGGACGCGCAGGCCGGTGGTCTCGCCCACGATGATCTGGGCGCCGGCCCGGTTGAGCCGCAGCACATCGCCGTTGATGATCTCGCAGGTGATGACAAAGCGGGCCAGTCCGGTCGCTTCGTCGATGCTCACCTCGGAGACGGAGGCCTTGAGGGGCGTCTCCATCTGGCCGGGGAACTTTATCTTCACCGAGCGGGTCAGGGGCTTGCCGTTGTCGCCCAGCAGCTTCTCCCCTTCCTTAGCCGAACAGAGGCCGACATACCGCCACGCAAAGCCCGAGACGATCTTGCCCGCGCAGCCGTCCAGCGGCAGTTCGGGGTCAGAGTTCAGATACGCCTGCAGGTCGGTGGTGTTCAGCGCGAGGATGTCGTCTGCCCCGGCGTTGAGCCGCCCGCTGGCAGAGCTGCGGATGAAGTAACCCGTCTGAGGGGCGGTGATCTGGGTCGGCTCCCCCAGCTGGGCCTGCACCTGCGCCGACTGCTCGGTGAGGGAGGCGATCTGGGCCGAGAAGTCCGAGACTTCACCGGTGATGACCCAGAGCTTGTTCTGAGCGAGGATGTAGTTCTCTTCGCCCTGGGCTGTCTCGTCGTAGGCAGAGCTGTCCAGCGCATCCATCATATCATAAAGCGCGGAAGCCCGCTCTTTTTTCAGGGAATCCAGCTGGGTGGCGGTGGTATTCTGAGAGCGCTGCAGAAGCTCGATCTGGTCGTTCAGGCTGGTGAGCTGCTGGCGGAGGCCCGCCTGTTCCGGGCTGCTGTAGATCTCCGCTACCGCAGCCCCTGCCGAGACGCGCTCGCCGTCGGCCGCGAGATAGCCCAGCGTTCCGCCGCCGGGAACATAGACCTCATCGAAGAGGAGAACGCCGTCGGCGTCCACCGTATCCGCCACGGTGGCAAGAAGCGCCGTCTCGTAGGTGTTGGGCGGGAAGAGCACCTGCAGGGCCTGATAGCCCACATAGATGCCCGCCAGCACCACGACAGTGATAACGAAGCCTGCCAGCTTGCCCAAAGCGCTGGACGCGCCGGGATCAGAGCGTGGTCTATCCATCATAAAAGGTCACCCTTTCGCTAAAAATTTTCGGGTCAGCTGCACGGCCCGGGCTGTAACGTCCGGCGCAGAGGCGTCCAGCCAGACCACGCCGTCCATATGGCGGAACCAGGTCAGCTGGCGCTTGGCGTAGTTGCGGGAGGCCTGCTTGAGCTTTTCGGTGCAGGCATCCAGCGGGGCCGTCCCCTCAAAATAGGGGAAGAATTCCTTGTAGCCGATGGCCTGCGCTGCCGTGCGGTAGGTCTGGCGGTGGTCATAGACCAGCTTTGCCTCGTCCAGAAGACTGGCGTCCAGCATCTTGTCCACCCGCCGGTCGATGCGGTGGTAGAGCTGGGCGCGGTCGGGAAAGTCCAGCCCCAGCACCAGCGAACGATAGGGCCGCTCCGGCGGGAGGGACTGGGCTTTCTGCTCGCTCAGACGCTTGCCGGTGGCCCGGAAATGTTCCAGCGCCCGTAGGACCCGCACCTGATTGTTTGGATGGATGGCGGCGGCGGCTTCCGGGTCGGCGGTCTGCAGCTCTTTGTACATGGCCTCCGGGCCTTTTTCCGCCATCTCTGCGGCCAGCTGTTCCCGCAGGCCGTCCGGCGTCTTCTCAGCGGCGAAGCGGACACCGTACAAAAAGCTCTGGACATAGAGGCCCGTGCCGCCCACGAGGATGGGCAGACGGCCCCGGGCGGAAATGTCAGCCTCGAGCGTTCCGGCCAGCGCGACGAAATCCGCCACGCTGAAGGGTTCATCCGGCTCCAGAATATCCACCGCATGGTGCGGGATGCCGTGGGTCTCTTCGGGCGCGACCTTCGCCGTACCGACGTCTAATCCTTTATAGATCTGCATCGAGTCGGCGCTGATGACTTCGCCCTCAAAAGCTTCGGCCAGCGCCACGCCGAGAGCGGTCTTGCCGGTGGCAGTGGGGCCGACGACGGCCAGCACCGGATGCTTTTTGTTACACGATTCGGCCAAACTGCTTTTCCAGCTCCTTTCGGGTGAGTTTGAGGACGCAGGGACGCCCATGGGGGCAGAAGGGCGGCACTTCGCCGGAGAGGATTTTTTCGGCCAGCGCCATCAGCTCCTGCGGCGAGGTGTGGTCGCCCGCCTTGATGGCGGCGCGGCAGGAGATGGAATGGAGCACCCACTCTGTCCGCTCGTTCAGGGCGTCGCGGCTGCCGTGGGCCAGCTTTGCCGCCAGCTCGACCAACAGATCTTCGGCACTGCTCTGCTCCACATCAGCGGGGACCGAGCGCAGGCAGACCGAGCTGCCGCCAAAATCGCTCACCTCGAGGCCGGCGCTTTCCAGCAGGTCGAGGTTGGTCAGCAGAGCAGTCTTTTCCTCGGCGGAGAGCTCCACCACCAGCGGCTCCAGGAGGAGCTGGCTGGGGACATCGCCGTAGTGGGCGGCCAGTTTCTCGAAGAGCTGGCGCTCGTGGGCGGCGTGCTTGTCGATGATGCAGATCTCGTCGCCCCGCTCCGCGAGGATATAAGTGCGGAAGATCTCGCCCACATACCGCAGAGGCTCCGGGCCGTCCTGAACGTCAAAGCCCAGCTGCTCCGGGGCTGCGCTCTGCTGCGGTTCATCCGAAGCCTCCGGCAGCGGCGGACGCTCCGGTTCTTCCGGGGCAGGCTCCCACGCGGCCATGTGGTCGCGGGTGACATCCGGCAGGTCGATGTCTGCCTCGATGTCCAGCTGTGACTCACTGGATGCAGCCCGGAAGGGCGGCGGCTCAAGGACGCTTTCCTCCTGCGGCGACTCAGGACTGTGGAGGGCGGCGTTCATCGGAAGAGGCTCAGAGGCCGCAACCGTTGTCCATGTGTGTTCCGATGCCGGCGCAGCCTTTTCCGGGGCTTTTACGGGCAGCGGGAGGATGTCCCGCTCCGGGGCAGAGGGCTGTGTCGGGCGGGGTGTCGCAGACGCTGCCGGTGCCGCCGGGCGGAGAGGTTTTTCCTCCGGGTGCGGCAGGCTTCCCGGCTCTGCCTGGCCCGAAATCACCGCCGAAAGTCCTGTAAAGCTATTATTCTTTACAGCATTTTTTCCTTTATTTCCGCTATTTTCATGTTCGTTGGATGCATCATCCTCTTTCTCGCTGTCAAAGACGAACTGTCTCTCCCCTGTACCCGGCTGGCTCAGTGCCAGCTTGACAGCATGGTAAACGAGGTCGAAGATGTCGTTTTCCCGGGCAAAGCGGACTTCTGTTTTTGCCGGATGGACGTTGACATCCACAAGGTCGGCAGGCATCTCAAGAAGCAGGATCCCTCCAGGAAATTTGCCCTGCATCGTGGTACCCTTGAACGCCATCTCCATGCCCGCCATCATGGTGCGGTTGCGGACATAGCGGCCATTGATATAGAAATACTGCATACTGCGGCTGGCGCGGCAGCTGCGGGGCTGGGTGATGAGCCCCCAGACGCGGTAAACACCCTCGCGGTTATCCACCTCCACGAGGTCACGGCTGAACTCCCGGCCCAGCACGGCATAAGCCGCGCTGCGGAGCTGGCCGTCGCCGGGGGTGACATACTGCAGTTTGCCTTCGCGGATGAACTTGAAGCTCACCTCGGGGTGGCTCAGGGCCACATGGCCCACGATGTCGGCCACGAAAGTACCCTCGCTGGAATCCTTTTTGAGGAATTTCATCCGGGCGGGCGTGTTGAAAAAGAGGTCACGGACCCGGATGGTGGTGCCGACGCCTCGCGCACCCGGCTCGATGGGCTGCTCTTCCCCGCCCTCGATCCGGTAGAGGGAAGCGCACTCGTCGGCCTCGGTGCGGGTGAGCACTTCGACGCGGGCCACGCTGGCGATAGAGGCCAATGCTTCGCCGCGGAAGCCCAGCGTGTGGATGCTGGTGAGGTCGTCTTCCGTCCGGATCTTGCTGGTGGCATGGCGGATGAAGGCCGTGGGGATGTATTTTGCCTCGATGCCGGTGCCGTTGTCGCTGATCTCAATCAGACGGACGCCACCCGACTCGATCGAGACGGTGATCTGAGACGCACCGGCGTCGATGGAGTTTTCCAGAAGCTCCTTGACGACCGATGCGGGCCGCTCGACCACCTCACCGGCGGCAATGAGTTCTGCCGTGTGCTTGTCGAGAACGTGTATCTCTGCCATTCGTTTCCCTCCGTTTCAGATAAAATCAGCCATTCAGGCTGCCGCTCAGGGTCTTTTTCAGCTCATACAGGAAGTTCAGTGCCTCGATGGGAGTCAGGGTCTCAACGTCCAGTGCCTCGAGCTTTTCCATCATCTCGCTGGGGACGGCAGGCGAAGAATACTCCTGCAGGGCGTCGAAATCCATCTGCTCCACCTTGTTCTTCGGGGCAGACGCTTCCAACGTGCGCAGCACCTCGTGGGCGCGGCGGGTCACGGTGCCGGGCAGACCGGCCAGCTTCGCCACCTCGATGCCGTAGCTGTCGTCGGCGGGGCCGCGGATGATGCGGCGGAGGAACGTGATGTCCTCTCCCCTCTTTTTGACCGCGATGTTGTAGTTTTTGACGCCCTCGATGGCCCCTTCCAGGTCGGTCAGCTCGTGGTAATGGGTGGCGAAGAGGGTCTTGCAGCCGAGACCCTTGGCCGGGTCGGAGATGTGCTCCACCACGGCCCGGGCAATGCTCATGCCGTCGAAGGTGGAGGTGCCGCGGCCAATTTCGTCCAGCACGACGAGGCTCTTGGGGGTGGCGTTCTTGAGAATTTCGGCCACCTCGGTCATCTCGACCATGAAGGTGGACTGGCCGGCGGCAAGGTCGTCCGATGCGCCGATGCGGGTAAAGATGGCGTCCACGACGCCCACATGACAGCTTGTCGCCGGGACGAAGGAGCCGATCTGCGCCATCAGAGCGATAAGGGCGTTTTGGCGCATATACGTCGATTTACCCGCCATGTTCGGGCCGGTGATGATGAGACAGCGGTCGGTGGTGCAGTTGAGTTTGGTATCGTTGGGGACGAAGAGGCTGCCTTTCAGCATCTGCTCGACCACCGGGTGGCGGCCCTCGGTGATGGTCAGCTCATCGCTGTCATCCACCACAGGGCGGCAGTAGTTGTTTTCAGCGGCCACCTGCGCCAGCGCCGCCAGCACGTCCAGCTCGGCCACAGCATTTGCTGTTCGCTGGATGCGGTCGAGCTGACCGCCGATCGTTTCCAGCAGTTCCGAGAAGAGCCGGTGCTCCAGCGCAATGAGACGCTCATGCGCACCTAAAATCTTGCTTTCCAGCTCTTTCAGCTCCTGGGTGATATAGCGCTCGCCGGAGGTGAGGGTCTGCTTGCGGATGTAGGTCTCGGGGACCATGGATTTATAGGAGTTGCTGACCTCGATGTAGTAGCCGAAGACGTGATTGTAGCCGATCTTCAGCTTGGGGATTCCGGTCTCCTGCCGCAGGCGCGTTTCCAGCTGGGCGAGGACGCCCTTGGTGTTGTCCCGGATGGAGCGCAGCTCGTCCACCTCGGGGTGGTAGCCTTTGGCGATGACGCCGCCGTCCTTGAGGGTGGAGGGCGCTTCCGGGTCGATGGCGGCGAGGATGGCCGTCTTCACATCGTCCAGCAGGTCGATTTGTCCTGCAAGAGCAGTCAGCTCCGGACAGCTGCAGCTCTCGGCCTGCGCCCGCAGTTCCGGCAGGCGCTCACAGGTCTGGGCCATCGTGTAGATCTCCTTGGGGGTGGCGGAACCGTAGACCGCGCGGGTCATCAGGCGCTCGAGGTCGGCGATGTAGTGGAGCTGTTCGATCAAATCACCCCGCTGCATGGTCTGGTTCACAAGGCTTTCCACCGCGTTGAGGCGGCGGTTGATGGCGGCGCTGGAAATGAGCGGCTGCTCGATCCAGCTGCGGAGCATCCGCTTGCCCATGGCGGTGCTGGTCTTGTCCAGCACCCAGAGCAGCGTTCCCCGCTTTTCGCGGCCCCGCAGCGTCTCGGTCAGTTCGAGATTTGCCCGGGTGACCGGCGACAGGCTCATGAACTGAGCTTCATTATATGTGATGACCGTTTTCAGGCGCTCGACGCCTTTAATTTGCGTATCATGGAGATATTCCAGCAGAGCGGCCATTGCCAGGCGGACAAGGCCGTCTTCTGCGATGCCGGTCTTTGCGGCCCAGTCGCGGCCAAACTGGTTCTCGAGGGAGATGGCCACGAGGCCCGGGGCGTACCGCTCCTCTTCCACCAGCTCGACGGCGCAGTTCATATTCTTTTTGATGTAGGCAGTGATCTCCCGGCAGTCCAGCAGGCCCGGGTTCATCAGCACCTCGCTGGGGTGGTAGCGGCAGAGTTCCGCAATGACCGCCGGGGCGATCTTTTCCCGCTTGAGCTCGGTGATATGGGCCGTGCCGGTGGAGACATCCGCAAAGCAAAGGCCCGCTGCGCCGCCTTTCAGAAAAATACTCGCAATGTAGTTGTTTTTGTCGTCCTGAAGCATACTGCTCTCGATGACGGTGCCGGGCGTGACCACGCGGATGATGTCGCGTTTCACAAGACCCTTGGCCTTGGCCGGGTCTTCCATCTGCTCACAGATGGCGACCTTGTAGCCCTTCGAGATGAGGCGGGCCACGTAGCCCTCATAGCTGTGGAACGGTACGCCGCACATGGGCGCGCGCTCTTCGAGGCCGCACTGCTTGCCCGTGAGGGTCAGATCCAACTCCCGCGAGACTGTGAGCGCATCGTCGAAGAACATCTCGTAGAAGTCACCGATGCGGTAGAAAAGAATCTCATCCTTATGTTGTTTTTTGATCTCCAGATATTGCTGCATCATGGGCGAAAGCTCTGCCATGACCGTTCACCTTCCTCCCCTAGTTGTCGGTTTGCCATCCAAAACTGCCTGTTGCAAGCAAAACGCGGCCCTGCATTGCACAGCCGCGTTTTGTGTTTCATGGTTTAAGCCTTAGTGGCAGCCGCCGCAGGTGGAGCAGCTGCCGGTGCAGGAAGCGGAAGGCTCCTGCACGGTCATGGGGTCGCCGCCGTTCATTGCAGTGTTGATGATGGCGTCGATATAGTTCACGAGGGCCTCACAGTCGCGCTTTGCCTCGTTGTAGGCCACCATGCCGTCATCGGCCATGATCTTGCCGTAGAGGTCGTTCACCTTCTGGTTCAGCTCGGCGATGCGCTCATCGCTGCGCTCGGGCTTGCCGATCTCGTTGTTCAGGTCCATACGGGCCAGATTGAACTCGCCGATGAGGTTCTGCAGTTCCTCATCCTTGTCGTTCATCTTGCGGGCCTGGTCCATAGCCAGATAGCGGGAGTCGGTCTGAAGTGCCATGGCGGCACGCTTGAAAAGGTCGATGCAATCCATTGTAATAGTCTCCTTTTATCGTTCCTGTGTTATATATTAGGATAGTGTATCCAGAATATCAATATTATTCCGAAAGTTCACCCAGCAGGACGGTGGCACGGGCGCCTGTGAGGCGCACCATCGCATAGCTGCCCATGAGGGCGGGGTCAGCCTTGAACTCGACGGTAAGGTTGTTGTCGAGACGGCCCGAGAGGGTGCCTTCATTGCGGCCATAGCCCTCCACGAGGACGCGGACGGTCTGGCCCACCTGAGCCTTCACGAGGGCCATTGCGATGTCGTCCTGAACTTTGAGCAGGCGGGTCATGCGGTCGGTCTTCTCCTTGCGGGGGGTGGGGTCGGGCATATCTGCCGCCTTGGTGCCGGTGCGCTTGGAGTAGATGAAGGTGAACAGCTGCATATAGCCTACCTTCTGCACCAGCTCGAGGGTCTTCTGGAAATCCTCTTCGGTCTCGCCGGGGAAGCCCACGATGATGTCGCTGGAGAAGGTAATGCCGGGGACCTTCTTCCGGGCATACTCGATGAGTTCGAGGTAGTGCTCCACGGTATAGTGACGGTTCATCTGGACAAGCAGACGGTCCGAGCCGCACTGCACCGGCAGATGCAGATGCTTGCAGATCTTCGGCTGGGCCGCGATGGTGTCGATGAGCTTGAAGCTGGCGTCCTTCGGGTGGCTGGTCATGAAGCGGATGTGGTAGTCGCCCGGGACGGTGCAGAGCAGGTTGAGCAGGTCGGAGAAATCCACCTGCTCCTCAAGGCCCTTGCCGTAGCTGTTGACGTTCTGGCCCAGAAGGGTGATCTCCTTGTATCCTGCCTCCACAAGGCCCTTGAACTCGGCGAGGATGTCGCCGGGCTTGCGGCTCTTTTCGCGGCCGCGGACGTAAGGCACGATGCAGTAGGTGCAGAAGTTGTCACAGCCATACATGATGGGCAGCCAGGCACGGAACTCGCTCTCACGGCGGATGGGGATATTCTCCACGATGACGGGGCGCTGAGCCGGCTCCATGAGCACCCGCTTGTGCTTCTGCAATTTCTGGGCGATGAGCTGGGGCAGCGTGTCGATGCCGTCCACGCCGAACACGAGGTCCACGTAAGGGTAGCTCTGGCGCAGCTTTTCAACAACGTGCTTCTGGTTGGCCATGCAGCCGCAGAGGCCGATGATGAGGCCGTGCTTCTTCTCTTTCAGGCCCTTGAGAGCGCCCACGTTACCGAAAACACGCTGCTCGGCGTGCTCACGGACGGCGCAGGTGTTGAAAAGGATGAGGTCGGCGTCCTCGGGCTTGTCACACAGGCCGTAGCCGATGTCCATCAGCACACCCTTGATGCGCTCGCCGTCGTTGACATTCTGCTGGCAGCCGTAGCTGTGGACGAAGGCCAGCGGCGGGGTGTCATAGGCCAGCTTGACCAGCTCTGCCGCCGCGTTGTTATGTTCAAATGCTATGTACTCCAATGAAACCATCCTTCTCTGCCGCTGGGGACACACCTCCGGCAGCAGACATACTGATACTATAAAGAAAGCTCTTTATAGTATACCCTTTTTGGCCTTGGAGAGCAAGAGTTTATTTTTACTGAGCCTGCTTGGCGGCGCACGCCTCGCACAGGCCGAACAGCACCACGGCGCAGTCCTGCACGACGCCCTTCTGGTTGCGCACCAGCTTTATCACCTGCTTTTCGTCCACGTCGGCGTCCACGACGCTGCCGCAGCAGTTGCAGTAGAGGTGGCTGTGCCAGCCCAGAGTGTGGTCGAAACGGTCAGCCTTGCCCGGGATGGAGACGCGGCGGACGCGGCCTGCATCTACGAGGCTGTTGAGGTTGCGGTAGACGGTACCAAGGCTCAGGCCGGGACATTCCCTGACTGCGAGGTCGAAAATCTCCTCGGCAGTAGGGTGGTCGCAGAGCTGCTCTACTTTCTGCAGTACCAGCTCGCGCTGTTTGGAATAACGCATGGTCTTTCTCCTTTTTCTGATGGGATGTGTATCGGGATAAAGGCCGGGTTCAGAGCTTGTCTTCCCCCTTGATCTTCGCCCAGTAGGCCCGGGCGGCCTGTTCGGTGCGGTTGTCGCCGAACGTATAGTATTTCACGTCCTTGAGCAGGTCGGGCAGATATTGCTGGTCCACCCAGTGGTTCTCATAGTCGTGGGCGTACTTGTAGTTCTGGCCCTTGACGGCAGCATCCTCGCCGTCGAAGTGCTTGTTCTGCAGCTGGCGCGGGATGGGGCCGGTGCGCCCCGCCTGCACATCGGCGATGGCCGCATTGATGGCGTCGTGGGCGCTGTTGGATTTCGGGCTGGTTGCCACGAGAATGACGGCATCGGCCAGCGGGAGCCGGGCTTCCGGCAGACCCACCATGTTGGCTGCGTCCACTGCCGCCTTGACGATGGGGATGATCTGCGGGTATGCAAGGCCCACGTCCTCACAGGCGCAGACCATCAACCGGCGGCAGGCCGAGGGCAGGTCGCCCGCTTCCAGCAGACGGGCCAGATAGTGGAGGGCTGCGTTGGGGTCGGAGCCGCGCATGGACTTCTGGTAGGCCGACACGATGTCGTAGTGGTCGTCGCCGTCCCGGTCGTACCGCATGGCCGTGCGGCGGGTGACCTGCTGTATCATCTCAAGGGTGATGTGCTTTCCGGTTTCGTCCACGGGGGCCGCCGTCACCACGAAATCGAGACATCCCAGCGCCTTGCGCAGGTCGCCGCCCGCACTCTCGGCGAGGTAGGCGCAGGCGTCCTCGTCCATCACGACAGGCTGTGATTCCGACTCCGAGAGCTTTTTCAGGGCGTTGCGGATGCCCCGTTCCACGTCGGCGGCGGAGAGGGACTTGAACTCAAATACCGTACAGCGGGACAGCAATGCATTATAGATGTAAAAGTAAGGGTTCTCGGTGGTGGATGCAAGATCGGAAGAGCACACGTC
>ERZ810282.578-NODE-578-length-10942-cov-6.61606_pt1 | contig 10942 bp, 9 predicted proteins | sample MGYA00520341_ERZ810282 | MGnify/ENA primary metagenome ERZ810282 (study PRJEB31588, sample SAMN03398949) | human gut metagenome | study: EMG produced TPA metagenomics assembly of the PRJNA231909 data set (A prospective, longitudinal analysis of the... | reverse complement strand
TGTGACTGGAGTTCAGACGTGTGCTCTTCCGATCTTTCATCCCGGGCTTTACCGGCGACCTTTACGGCACCGACCCGGTGGTGGAGTTCCATGCCTACCTCAGCCCCAGCAAAAAGTTCGACACGCTGGATGAGCTGCGCGCGTGTATCGACCACGCAGCCCAGCGCGCGCAGGAATACTTCGCGGAGTGAACTTTATGAAAAAAGCAAAGATGTATCAGAACAAAGCCGAGATCAAAAAGGCTGTGGGCGGCATCAGCCGCTGAATAAAACAAGAACGCACCTCACTGATGCAAGTCATCGGTGAGGTGCGTTTTTGCTTGGTCAGAAAGAGAAACCGGAAAAATAGAGGTGCTCTACCGTTTCCTTTTCGGCGGCGGAGAGGGACGTGTCTGCGGCCATGGCGGCGCGGATACTTTCCTGGGTATCCGGGTAGGAGTTGAGGGTGAGGCAGGCTGTTTCGCTGTCGGCATCGAAGTGGAGGGCAGCGCGGTTTTGCGGCGTCCAGACGTCCCAGCCCGGGGAGCCGCTGGTCATGAAGCCGGCAAGCGCCTGCTTCAGCCGGGCCGAAAGGGCCTGCGCACCTGCCGAAGACAAATCAGCACAGGCAGAATAGCTGCTTTCGGACGAGAAGAGCGCCAGCGGCAGGCCGTGGAAGGAGCCGAGGCCCGGGACAGCCGTCTGACTGTCGGCCCCGCCGTAGTCGATGAGTCCAAGCCAGACCGGAGCACTGCCGCCCAGCGCTTCGGCGACGGCTTCGGTGCTGCTCCAGCGGCAGAGGGCTGAGCCGTATTTTACGGCATAGGCCCGGGCCGCGCTGGAAGCGGGCCGCAGGTCGTCCCGGACAAAGCCGCTGAATTCGGTGGCGCTGCTGAGCAGCAGGAGGGGGACAGCACTCCGGGCGCCCCGGGAGAGCACCACATCGTCTGCGTAGAGGATGGCTGGTTTGCCGAGGGCGGCAATGCGGGCCGGTTCGAGGCCGCAGAGCCATTCCCGGACGTCCGCCCCCGGCGTCAGCAGCCATTCGGCGGCGGAAGCCGTGTCAGCGAACCGCCCGTCTTCCACGGCCAGCGGCGCGAAATTTTCGGCCAGCTTCTGGGCGGCGGCGTCCGGGTCGGCGAGGGACAGCCCGCCGGAGATGGCGGCGGCTTTCTGGAAGCGCCCACGGAAGAGCGGACTGCCCGCAAGGGCCGCTGCCATCCGCCCGCCGTCAGAGAAGCCGCAGAGGGTGATGTTGTCGGCATCGCCGCCAAAGCGGCGAATGTTGTCCCGCACCCAGTCCAGCGCCCGGGCGATGTCCAGCAGGGCAAAGTTTCCGGTGGCGTCGGAGCCGGAAGTAAGAGCGGGCAGACAGTTCCACCCGAACAGCCCCAGCCGGTAGTTGAGCGCGACAAAGACGCAGCCCGCGTCCCGCACGAGTTCGCTGCCGGGCAGCTCGAGAGATGAGCCTGTGGCGGCGCTGCCGTGCAGATAGACGAGGACGGGCCGCTTTTTGGCGTCAGAAGAAGAGTAGACATCCAGTGTCAGGCAGTCCTCGGTGCCGAGGGGGAAAGTGGTGTACTGGTAGGCCGCCGGGGCGGGGCTGGTGCAGTCCCGCACTGCGTGCCAGCGGGCGGGCTCCTGCGGCGCTGTCCAGCGGCTTTCGCCCGTGGGCGCGGCACCGTAAGGGATGCCGTACCAGCAGAGCAGACCGTTTTCGCCCTCTCGGCCCTTCACCGGGCCGTACTGGGTCTGGCAGAGAGCAGAGACAGGGGAGAACAGGCCGTTTTCGGTTTCAGAAAAAGCCGCATCAGCCGGGAGGAGCGGGCTTGAAAAAACCGCTGCGGCGGCTGCGCTTCCTTTGAGGAAGCTGCGGCGGGAAAAGCAATGTGTCATTCGATCTACCTCTTTATTACAATAGACAGATTATAACATGATTTGACAGGAAAACAACATCCTTATTTTTGCGGATCTGTAAAAATTTTTCTTGCTTTTTACGTTGGTTTCTGTTATACTAGCCCTGTTACCGCGATACGGGGCTGGGAGTATGCCCACTCGGGAGTACCGTTTTCCCGCTGCTGTGTCGTCGGCAAATAAAAATTTTATAAAGAGGTACTGTTACTATGAACAAGCAGGAAGTTATGGCCAAAGTCGCTCTGACCGAGAAGGACACTGGCTCTCCCGAAGTCCAGGTCGCTCTGCTGACCGCTCACATCAACGAGCTGAACGAGCACCTGAAGAAGAACCCTAACGATCACCACAGCCGCCGTGGTCTGATGAAGATGGTTGGCCGCCGCCGCAATCTGCTGGCCTACCTCCAGAAGAAGGACATCGAGCGTTACCGTGCTCTGATCGCAACTCTGGGTCTGCGTAAGTAATAGAAAACAGAGGGCAGGTACCGCAAAGGGTGCCTGCCCTTTGCTCTTTTATGTTGGATTTTCCCTTGTATCCCAGGCACTGGAACAAATAGGCCGCTGCTGCGTGTTGCAGCAGTAAATCGAACGCCTGTGTGAAGCGGCACGGACGCTGGATTTATTGCTATGATGCGCGGCGGGCAGCCTTTTGGAATATCAAACGGACATAAGGAGGCAAACCAAATGGCAATCGAATTTGGTTCCCGCAAAGAAAACTTTGACAACTTCAAAGTTTACGAGACTACGCTGGCAGGCCGCCCCTTCAAGGTGGAAATGGGCAAGATGTGCGGCTTGTCCAACGCAAGCGCCCTCATCCGCTACGGCGAGACCTGCGTGATGTGCAACGTGGTCATGAGCCCCAAGCCCCGCGAGGGCGTCGATTTCTTCCCCCTGAACGTGGAGTACGAGGAAAAGCTCTACGCCGCAGGCCGCATCCCCGGTAGCTTCATGCGCCGTGAGGGCCGCCCCGGCGAGCGCGCCATCCTGACCAGCCGCGTCGTGGACCGTCCCATGCGCCCCCTGTTCCCGAAGGAGATGCGCAACGACGTCTGCATCACCATGACCGTCATGAGCCTGGACCCCGACTGCAGCCCTGAGATCGCCGGCATGATCGGCGCTTCGCTGGTCACGGCTGTGTCCGAGATCCCCTGGAACGGCCCCATCGGCGGCGTGCAGGTGGGTCTGGTGGACGGCGAGATCGTCCTGAACCCCACCCAGGAGCAGCGCAAGAAGAGCGACCTGGCCCTGACCGTCGCCGCCACCATGGACAAGATCGTCATGATCGAGGCCGGTGCCAATGAGGTCGATGAGGACACCATGCTGAACGCCATCAAGGCCGCTCACGTGGAGATCAAGAAGATCATCACCTTTATCAACGGCATCGTGGCCGAGCGCGGCAAGCCGAAGATCGATTTCCAGGTCGTGGGCCTCGATATGGACGTGTTCCACGCCATCAAGGAGAAGTATCTCGACGACTTCAAGGCCGCCATGGATACCGACGACAAGAATGTGCGTGATGCCGCTCTGCTGCCCATCATGGACAAGATCGCCGAGGAGTACCCCGACCTGACCGAGGCCGACCTCGACCTCGTCAGCTACAAGATGCAGAAGTACGTCGTCCGCCGCTGGCTGCTGGACGAGGGCAAGCGCGTGGATGGCCGCGGCATCAACGAGATCCGCCCGCTGGCCGCAGAAGTCGGCATCCTGCCCCGTGTGCATGGCTCCGGTATGTTCACCCGCGGCCAGACCCAGGTGCTCACCACCTGCACCCTCGGCGGCACCAAGGACAACCAGCTCATGGATGACCTGACCGACGAGCAGACCAAGCGCTACATCCATCACTACAATTTCCCGCCGTACTCCGTCGGCGAGGCCCGCGCACCCCGCAGCCCCGGCCGCCGCGAGATCGGCCACGGCGCACTGGCTGAGCGCGCTCTCCTGCCTGTGCTGCCCTCTCTGGAAGAGTTCCCCTACACCATCCGCTGCGTGTCTGAGGTCCTCTCTTCCAACGGCTCCACCTCTCAGGCTTCCATCTGCGGCTCCACGCTGGCTCTGATGGACGCAGGCGTCCCCATCAAGGCTCCTGTCGCCGGTATCTCCTGCGGCCTCATCACCGAGGGCGACCGCTGGATGACCATGCTGGACATTCAGGGCGTCGAGGACTTCCACGGCGATATGGACTTCAAGGTGGGCGGCACCCGCAAGGGCATCACCGCCATCCAGATGGATATTAAGATCGACGGCCTGACCTACGACATCATCGCCGAGGCCTTCGAGAAGTGCCGCAAGGGCCGTCTGTACATCCTCGATGAGATCATCAAGCCCGTCATCGCAGAGCCCCGCCATGAGCTGAGCCGCTGGGCCCCCAAGATGTTCAGCATGATGATCCCCACCGATAAGATCAAGGACGTCATCGGCAAGGGCGGCAAGGTCATTCAGGACATCTGCGCCACCTGCAACTGCAAGATCGACGTGCAGGAGGACGGCCATGTCTTCGTCTCCGCCGTGGATCAGGAGGACGCAAAGCGCGCCATCTTCACCATCAGGACCATCGTGGAAGACCCCGAGATCGGTGCCATCTACAAGGGCAAGGTCACCCGTCTGATGAACTTCGGTGCCTTCGTCGAGATCGCTCCGGGCAAGGAGGGCCTCGTCCACATCTCCAAGCTGGACACCAAGCGTGTCGAGCGTGTGGAAGATGTTGTCGCTGTGGGTGATGCCATCGTCGTCAAGGTGACGGACATCGACCAGCAGGGCCGCATCAACCTGAGCCGCCGCGACGCCATCCTGGCTCTCGAAGCCAAGAAGGCACAGCAGGAGCAGGGCTGATAGATCGCTTCTGAATATGCCCCCGCGCACACAGCGCGGGGGCATATTTTGTCTCATGGGCGAAGGATCTTCAATTCCCTACTGAAAAAGTTTGTTTTAGGGGGTTGACAAATCCCGTCGAGGCGAGTACAATAAACGCAATATCACTAAAATGGCTGTGAAGAGAAGAGTAAGCTTTCGCATGAGCCTTACCAGAGAGCCCGGCAGGTGGAAAAGGGCAGGAAACAGGGAGCCGAAAATGGTCTCGGAGCTGCGCGGACGAAGAGCAAGAGCACTAGTCCGCGACGGGTGCGCCCGTTAAAGCGTCCGGCTGTAAGCAGAAAAAATTCTGCCGCAGTTTTGAGGCAGTGTCCGCAAGGATGCTGTGAACCAAGGTGGTACCACGGAAGTTTCAGGCCTCCGTCCTTGTGCAGCGCATGGCTGGCAGGGACGGGGGCTTTTTTGATGCTTCCGTTCAAGGCGGGCGCGGACTGTGCCGCGCCGCCGCTGTACATTCTATTGATCCAATAATAGAGAGGGAACAAAACTATGATTACTCGTCGTGATTTTCTGAAAGTTACCGGTGTCGCAGCCGCTGCTGCTGCCCTGACCGCCTGCGGCGGCTCTTCTTCCACCGCAAGCTCTGCTGCCGCTTCTTCTGAGGCTGCTTCCGCTGCAGCAAAGCTGGACAAGGTGAAGGTCGCTGTCCCCAACGACACCACCAACGAGGCCCGCGCTCTGACCCTGCTGGAGAAGAACGGCTTCTTCAAGCTGAAGGCTGACGCCGGCCTGACCGCCACCAAGAACGACATCGAGGAGAACCCCCTGAACGTCACCGTCGATGAGGTCGAGGCTGCTCAGGTCCCCAACGTCCTGCAGGATGAGGACTACGCTGTCATCAACTCCAACTACGCGATCTCCGCTGGTCTGGACCCCATGACCGACGCTCTGGCAATGGAGGACGGCTCTTCTGCTTACGTCAATGTTCTGGTCTGCAAGGAGGGCAACGAGAACGAGCCCAAGATCAAGGCCCTCGTCGCCGCTCTGCAGAGCCAGCAGGTCAAGGACTTCATGGATGAGAACTACAAGGGCGCTGTCGTCTCCGTCGTCGAGACCCCGACCGATGGCTATGACTCTTCCATCGACTACGATGCACTGAACGGCGAGACCGTCAGCTGCGCTGCTACTCCCGCTCCCCACTGCGAGGTCCTGGAGGTCTGCAAGGACATTCTGGCCGCTAAGGGCATCACTCTGGATATTCAGGAGTACGACGACTATGTGATCCCCAACACCATCGTCGAGGACGGCCAGTGCGACACCAACTACTTCCAGCATCAGCCGTATCTGGACAACTTCAACGAGGAGAAGGGTACCCATCTGGTGACCGTCGCCGGCATCCACGTCGAGCCCATGGGCATCTACGGCGGCAAGCAGGACAGCCTGGCACCCATCGTGGGTTAACCTCTCCGTCATTGCTTCGCAATGCCACCTCTCCTATCGAGGAGAGGCCTTGGCATTTCGTAAAGCTTTATCTCTTCGCCAGAGGCTCCCCTCGGTAGGGGCAACAACGACGACCGCCGCCAGTGGCGGAAACAGGGAGTCGCTGTTGGGGCCGCGGCCAGCAAGACGCAAACGAAGTGCTGCGGATGCTGGGTGCCGCAACCCGGCCTTGTCGAGCGAATGCGAGACTGAGAGGTTCAGCCCCATTAACTAAGGAGTAAATCGTGATCGAGATCAAACACCTTTCCAAGACCTTCCAGATGAAGGACGGCGCGGTGAATGCGCTGAAGAACATCGACCTGACCATCCCCGATGGCTCCATCTACGGCATCATCGGTATGTCGGGCGCGGGCAAATCCACGCTGGTGCGCTGCATCAATCTGCTGGAGCGCCCCACCGAGGGCAGTGTCGTCATCGACGGCACCGCGATGGAGACCCTGTCTCCCGCAGCCCTGCGTGAGCGCCGCCGCGACATCACCATGATCTTCCAGCAGTTCAATCTGCTGATGCAGCGCAGCTGCCTGAAGAACATCTGCTTCCCGATGGAGCTTGCGGGCGTGAAGAAGGCCGATGCCGAAAAGCGCGCCAGGGAGCTGCTGGAAATGGTGGGCCTGCCCGATAAGGCAAATGCCTACCCGGCCCAGCTCTCCGGCGGCCAGAAACAGCGCATCGCCATTGCCCGTGCGCTGGCCACCAACCCCAAAGTCCTGCTCTGCGATGAGGCCACCAGTGCGCTGGACCCCAACACGACCCACGCCATCCTGACCCTCATCAAGGACATCAACAAGAAGCTGGGCATCACCGTGGTGGTCATCACCCACCAGATGAGCGTCGTGGAAGAGATCTGCGACTCCGTCGCCATTCTGGATGGCGGCGTGGTCGTGGAGCAGGGTGAGGTGCGCGAGATCTTCGCAAATCCCAAGACGGCTGCGGCCAGGCGCCTCGTCGCCCCCAACGGCGGCAGCGCGGCCCGCGACCTCTCGAGCTTTGCGCCCGACGATCACGTGGTCCGTGTTACGTTCAATGGTTCGTCCGCCGCAAAACCGCTGGTGGCGAGCCTCGCTGCGGAGAAGGGCATCCTCGTGTCTGTGCTCAGCGCCGACACCCGCGATCTGAGCGGCCAGTGCTACGGCTCCATGCTGCTCAAACTTCCCCGCGATACCGAACAGGCAAAGCAGGCTGCGGCCTATATGCGCAGCCAGAATGGTGTGACCGTTGAGGAGGTGACCGGAGAATGAGCTTTGCAGATTATGGCTTCGCCATTTGGGAGACGTTCTATGTGACCGTCCTCTCCACGGCATTTTCTCTGGTTCTGGGCCTGCCGCTGGGCGTTCTGCTGGTGGCTGGCGATAAGGACGGCGTCCTGCCCCTGCCGGGCTGGCTGATGCATATCCTGAACATCATCATCAACATCCTGCGCAGCGTGCCGTTCCTGATTTTGATGATCTGCGTCTTCCCGCTGACCCGTGCCATTGTGGGCACCACCGTCGGCACCAAGGCCACCATCGTTCCGCTGGTAGTCGCGGCCTTCCCCTTCGTGGCCCGTCTGGTGGAGACCAGCCTGCGTGAGCTGGACGAGGGCGTCGTGGAAGCTGCCCAGAGCATGGGCGCGACTCCCTTCCAGATCATCACCAAGGTCATGATCCCCGAGTGCCTGCCCGGCCTCATTTCCAGCATGACCACTGCCCTGACGACCATCCTCGGCTACTCGGCCATGTCCGGCGTCATCGGCGGCGGCGGTCTGGGCAAGATCGCTCTGTCCTACGGCTACTACCGCTACCAGACCAACATCATGATCGTCTGCGTCGTGCTGCTGGTGCTCATGGTGCAGGTGTTCCAGACCGTCGGCACCTTCTGGGCGACCAGGAGCGATAAGCGGCTGAGAAAGTAAATTTCTGCTTCCTGCAGGGAATAAAATTTAACGAATCGATTCCCCGCAGGAGGCTCATGCTCCTGCGGGGAATTGTGCTATACAGATAAACCCAGTAAAGGAGTATGTTGCAATGAACCGTGATACCATCTGCGTGCAGGGCGGCTACACCCCCGGCAACGGCGAACCCCGCCAGATCCCCATCATCCAGTCCACTACGTTCAAGTACGCTACCAGCGAGGACATGGGCAAGCTGTTCGACCTCGAGGCCGACGGCTACTTCTACTCCCGCCTGCAGAACCCCACCTGCGACATGGTGGCGAAAAAGATCTGCGAGCTGGAAGGCGGCACCGCCGCCATGCTGACGTCCAGCGGTCAGGCGGCCAACTTCTTTGCGCTGTTCAATCTCTGTGAGGCAGGCGACCACATCGTGGCGTCCAGCACCATCTACGGCGGCACCTTCAACCTCATCTCCGTCACCATGAAGAAGATGGGCATTACCGCCACCTTCGTAGACCCGCTGTGCAGCGAGGAAGAGCTGGATGCCGCGTTCCAGCCCAACACCAAGGTCGTGTTTGGTGAGACCATCGCCAACCCTGCCCTCACCGTGCTGGACATCGAAAAGTTCGCCAAGGCCGCACACGCCCACGGCGTACCGCTCATCGTGGACAACACCTTCCCCACGCCGGTCAACTGCCGCCCCTTCGAGTGGGGGGCCGACATCGTGACCCACTCCACCACCAAGTACATGGACGGCCATGGCGCTGTGCTGGGCGGTGCCATCGTGGACAGCGGCAAGTTCGACTGGATGGCCCACGCTGACAAGTTCCCCGGCCTGTGTACTCCCGATGAGAGCTATCATGGCATCACCTACGCGGAGCGCTTCGGCAAAGAGGGTGCTTTCATCACCAAGGCCACCGCACAGCTCATGCGCGACTTCGGCTCGATGCAGTCCCCCATGAACGCCTATATGCTGAACCTCGGCCTTGAGAGCCTCCACGTCCGGATGCAGCGCCACTGCGCCAACGGCATGGCCGTCGCAAAGTTCCTTGAGGCTCACCCGAAAGTGGCCTATGTCAACTACTGCGGCCTCGAGTCCAGCCCCTACCATGCGCTGGCCGAGAAGTATCTGCCGAACGGCAGCTGCGGCGTCGTTTCCTTCGGCCTGGCCGGCGGCCGCGAAGCCGCCAGCACCTTTATGAAGGAGCTGAAGCTTGCCGCCATTGAGACCCACGTTGCCGATGCCCGCACCTGCTGCCTGAACCCGGCTTCCAGCACCCATCGCCAGATGAACGACGAGCAGCTGGCCGCTGCCGGTGTGCCTGCTGAGCTGGTGCGGATGAGCTGCGGCCTCGAGAGCAGCGAAGACCTCATCGCCGATATTGCACAGGCGCTGGATAAGATTTAAGAAACACGGTCAGCGCCATCTGCCGGTTTCGGCCCCTTCCCGTGAAAAAAGCGTCTCCGGATGCAGATAAAAACTTCCCGCTAAAACCGTCAAAAGGAGCAACGATGCTATGCCGCTGATCATCCCCAAGACTCTTCCTGCCTACGATGCCCTCTACGAGGAAAACGTCTTCGTCATGCACCGGGAACGGGCGCTCTCCCAGCATATCCGCCCACTGGAGATCCTCATCCTGAACCTCATGCCGACCAAGATCGCCACCGAGACCCAGATCGCCCGCCTGCTGGCCAATACGCCCATTCAGGTCCATATGACCCTGCTGCAGACGGCCAGCCATGCGGCGACCCATGTCTCTGCGGCCCACCTCGAGGCATTTTATAAGACCTTCGACGAGGTGAAGAACAACCGCTACGACGGCATGATCATCACCGGTGCGCCTGTGGAGAAAATAGACTTTGAACAGGTGGACTACTGGCAGGAGCTGTGCGAGATCATGGACTTCAGTGAGACGAACGTCTACTCCACCCTTCATGTCTGCTGGGGCGCACAGGCGGGGCTTTATTACCACTATGGCATCCGCAAGCAGCTTCTCGACCAGAAGATGTTCGGCGTCTTCGAGCATAAAGTCATCCGTCCCTCGAACCCGCTGGTGCGCGGCTTCGATGAGGTGTTCTACGCCCCTCACAGCCGCCACACCGGCATCAGCCGGGAAGACGTGCTGAACTGCAAGGCTCTGCGCATCCTCGCCGAGAGCGACGAGGCCGGCCCCTTCCTGATGAGTACCGAGAATGGACGGCAGATCTTCGTCACCGGCCACCCGGAGTACGACAAGTATACGCTGGACGCCGAGTACAAGCGGGATGTCGGCAAGGGCCTGCCCATCGCGGTGCCAAAGAACTATTACCCCAACGACGACCCCGAGCAGCCGCCTCTCTTCCGCTGGCGTGCTCACGCACACCTGCTGTATGAGAACTGGCTGAACTACTACGTCTACCAGAACACGCCCTACGACCTGGGCGCGATCAGCAAGGTGGAGCACGAGGAAGAATAAGATCAGCCCTCTCCGTCTGGTGAGGAGGGAGCATTTTTGCAAGGAGAATACTTATGGGAATCGAAGCAAAATGGAAGAGCCGGGGCATCCGGGTGGGAAAACTGCCCTGCGGGCCGCTGGACAAGATAAGCGATGTGCCGGGCGTGACGGTGGGCCACTGCACACTGGCGGACGGCGAGGTCCAGACCGGCGTGACCGCGCTGCTGCCCCATCAGGGCGATATTTTCCACGATAAAGTGATGGCGGCCAGCCATGTCATCAACGGCTTCGGCAAGACCACCGGCCTTGTCCAGATCGACGAGCTGGGGACGCTGGAAACGCCCATCCTCTTCACCAATACCCTCAGCGTAGGTACTGTGGAGACGGCCCTCGTGAAGTATATGCTGAGATCGGAAGAGCGTCGTGTAGGGAAAGAGT
>ERZ810282.460-NODE-460-length-12779-cov-4.90962_pt1 | contig 12779 bp, 14 predicted proteins | sample MGYA00520341_ERZ810282 | MGnify/ENA primary metagenome ERZ810282 (study PRJEB31588, sample SAMN03398949) | human gut metagenome | study: EMG produced TPA metagenomics assembly of the PRJNA231909 data set (A prospective, longitudinal analysis of the... | reverse complement strand
CTGGAGTTCAGACGTGTGCTCTTCCGATCTGGGATATGTATCCGCAGTGTGCGAACAAAGTTTTAGGATTAAGGGATACTGTTTGAGAATATACGTTTATTTCTTTGCGATTGCTTTCAGCAGTGCATATCCTCCAAACCACTGAATCAGCATGCCCGGAATGCCCATACGGAAATCTTGCACTGCCAAAAAGAAATTACCGCACAGTGCCCATTCAAAGGCCGTACCGATAATTTGATAGGAGAGGATTACACCCAGCAATGCCAATAAAGAGATATTCTTGGCATAGCGTGCAGCAAGAGCGGCGGTTCCGGCCAGCAGACCGGACTTTATAAGTATGGCCGGCAACACGGCTGCTGCAGGCATGGCAAAAAGCAGATGATTGATGACCGGAGACAAGAGAGCCGTCAGCAGACCTACCTTGAAACCATATTTATAAGCAGCTATCAGTGTAAAGAAATAGATGGGAAGCAACGTCGGACCGCCTGCTGGGACCAGATGGCAGAGTTGCGGCAAGGCGATGTTTCCTGCCACGAACAGCAGGGCGAATAGATAGGTCTTTACGTTGCCGAAAGGCAAAGAATAAAGTTTTGCAGATGTTTCCATTTGTATAATATTATGCATTAGTTGATAAATCTATTTTTATTATGACTGTTTAAAACTGAAAAGGTTTAATCAAATCTTCACCAATTCATATTCCATGGTTCCCAATCCTATTTTCTCGGCATGGCGCAATCCGGCAAGCCAGTCCGTGTCGGGGTGCATCAAGTGGAACTTGTCGCATCCACACAAGTCGTCGTGCTCGTGTGCCGTGGCAAGGCAATTGTTACCGTGCAGTATCGGGGCTTGGATGACCATATCTGCACATGCCTTGTCCAGTGCAACCGGTCTGCCGAAGCCAGAATGCCGAGGTCGGGCACGATGGCGGCATCGTTGTGGTTCCAGCAGTCGCATTCGGGAGATACGTTCATGATGAAGCTGATGTGGAAATGGGGCTTGCCCATAACGACAGCGAGGGCATATTCCGCAATCTTGTAGTTCAGGCGCTCGGAGGTATCTTCGGCTCCCATCACGGCACCGTCGTGCTGGCAGAGGGCTACGCACTGTCCGCAACCTACGCATTTGGTGTAGTCTATTTCTGCCTTGCGGCTGGTATTGAGGTGCACAGCGTCGTGTGCGCAGTGCTTCACGCAGATGTTGCAGCCTATGCAGCTTTCTACGTCAATCTTGGGTTGCGAGGCGCAGTGCAGTTCCAGCTTTCCGCCTACACTGGCACATCCCATGCCCAGATTCTTCAAAGCACCGCCGAAGCCGGCTTGTTCGTGTCCCTTGAAGTGGTTCATACTGATTACAATATCGGCGTCGGCTATCGCTGTACCGATTTTGGGTGCCGGACAATATTCTCCGTTCAGAGGGATTTCGCGGTAGTCCGTTCCCTTCAGTCCGTCGCCGATGATGACCTGGCACTGGGCCGAAATGGGGTTGAACCCATTCTCCATCGCGCTTTGCAAGTGGTCTACGGCATTGGCGCGACGACCGGAATACAGTGTGTTGCAGTCCGTCAGGAAAGGTTTGGCTCCCAGGCTGCGGAGCAGGGTTGCCATTCGAGCTGCATAATTGGGACGCAAGTATGCCAGATTGCCGGGTTCGCCGAAATGGATTTTGATGGCAGCAAAGCTATCCTTCAAAGGGAGTTGCTCGATGCCTGCCCGTTTCAGCAAGCGTTCCATTTTATCCAAAAGATTGGATGTAGGGGAAGTACGCAAGTCAGAGTAGTATACTTTTGCTTTTTCCATGTGTTTTACCTGTTTATAGTGATAGTATCTGCAAAAATAACGGATTATTTCCATATTAATAGGTATATGGCTAAAAAAAGTAGGGAAATCCCTTTTGACAAATAGGGGGATAATAAGAGGTCTATCCATGTTTCTGCCTACCTTTGTGGCAACTAAAAACTCGATAAGATGAAAACAATCAGACTAATTATTGCGGGACTGGTAATGACGATGGGATTCAGCAGTTGTTCCAGCTTGTTTTATGATGCTAAGGTAGATGTGTTGAACAGTATCCAGAAGGGGATGAGCAGGCAGGAGGTCACCAAGATATTGGGAACTCCAGAGTATCGCCGCTTCGACCGGGATATAGAAGAATGGGAATATTCCAGAGTGCTGTCCGGTAAAAGTAATATCAGCCGAACTCAGATTGTCGTGACTTTTGAAGGTGGGAGAGTCGTTGCAATGGACTCATTCTCCGGAGAGCCACGTACGTTGCCGGTTGTTCCCAGTGAAGTAGTGATAGATTCTCCAGCTCCGGTTTATGTCAGGGGGATGCACCCCGAAGACTTCCGGCATTTTTATGAAAAAGTGAAGTCCCGCCCTTTCAAGGATGATCAAATCGAAATGATGAGAACTGTTGCCCGAAACAACAGTCTGAACTGTGTGCAATGTGCCAGTTTGATGGCACTATATACTTTTGATGACGACAAGATGAAAGTCCTCAACATATTCGCTCCCAATATCGTAGATCCGGAAAACTACGAAGCGATTTTAGACGTCATTGATTCACTGTTCAAGAAAGACGATGCCAAGAAAATTCTGGGCATACGCTATTAAGAAGCAGGCATGTCGAAACGCATTGTCCGTTGGTGCCAAACACATGATGTATCGGAGGCTGACAGATAATGCGTTTAAGGTAAACAGATAATGCGTTTCGACGAGCTCTTATTCCGATAAAGGAAAGTGCCATAACGGACCGTTCCCGTGCCCTATATTCATGTCTTTCCCCCGGTTTATCGCAGTACCGATATACTCTTTAGCCTTGCAGACCGCTTCATCGAGTTTGTTGCCACCGGCAAGAAATGTAGCTATGGCAGAGGAAAGGGTACACCCTGTGCCGTGCAGGTTACGGCTCTCTATTTTGGGGTTGGAATAGAGGATGCATCCGGATGGCAGGACGTCAGCCCCGGCAGAAGGTTGCCGGCAATAAAGCACGTCGCACATGTCATTACCCTCCAGATGTCCGCCTTTGACGAGAATAGCAGTGTTGTATCTGCAGGATAATTCCTGTGCCGCTTGTCGCATCTCCACAGTACCGGTAATGGTTTGCCCCCAAAGCAGGCTTGCTTCATTCAGGTTGGGAGTAATGAGGGTGCATAGCGGAAACAGTTCCGTCTTAATGACTTGTATGGTTTCTTCGGTCATCAGCCGCCGTCCGCTGGTCGATATCATGACGGGGTCATAGACTATACACTCCGGAGTATATGTCTGAAGACAATCGACAATGGCGGTCACAATACCGGCATCATATACCATACCTATCTTGACGGCATCCGGCCTTAAATCATCCATAACAGAGGCGATTTGTGCCTTAACCATATCCGCAGGTATCGGATAAACCGATTGTACTCCCAGTGTATTCTGTGCAGTAACAGCCGTGATGACGGAAGCGGCATAACCTCCCAAAGCGGAAATGGTCTTTATGTCTGCTTGTATGCCTGCACCGCCCGAACAGTCGGAACCGGCAATGGAAAGGATAATAGGGGGAAGCATGAAATAATTAAAAATTAGAAATTAAAAATTAAAGGGGTGAGAGGAAAGCTGTTTCAGGTGGAGGAAGTGGGGGATGAAAGCTTCCTTCGCTTGCTGCCAGACATCTCCCAGCAGTACGGCACCTCCGAAACCTAAAGCGGCTATTTCCGGAAGATGTTCCAAACTGATGCCACCCAATGCCATGACGTTGGAATCGATGATACCTGCTTGCTGTGCTTTCTTCAAGGTATCGCAGGAGTAAGCGGAAGAGTAGCCTTCTTTGGATATACTGTCATAAATGGGACTGAGGAACACATAGCTACAATCTGATTTATGTTTCAACACTTCTTCAAGAGAGTGGCAGGAACAACTGATGTGTCCCTTATATCCGAACGGTATCTGCGGATTGCGCCCGTTCAGATGAATTCCTTTCAGACCGAAAACGGATGCCAGCTGGAATTGCTCATGCGTGACAATGCGCGGCATATATTCCATCGGCAACTGCCGCAGGAAATACTCCATCTCTTCTGCCGAAGCTCCCGGCTTGCGCAGATGGAGTATTTCCAAACCGTTTTGGAATAAGGAGGTAACTGCCGCTGCTTCTCCTTCAAAGAATTGCGGCGTGGTAATGACTATCAGTTTCATATCTTTATGGATGTTTGTCTATAATGAGAGAATATACGACTGCATGGTTCTTAAATCAATCGTCCATAGCTTTCCTGCCAAGGGTTCACCGTAGCCGCAAATCAGTTTCAACACTTCATTGGCTTCTACGCTACCCACAATGGCAGGGGTTACGCCGATAACCGATTTGTCCGGAGATGGCATGAGCAGTGTCCCTTCTTCATCCGGATAGAGGTCACGATAGTTTTTTGCACCCTCACCGTAGCAGAAGACGGACACTTGGCCTTCAAAGCCTTGAATGGCACCATAAACGTAGGGCTTGCCCCAAGCGTTGCATACGTCATTCAGCAAGTAGCGGGTAGCGAAGTTATCGCATCCGTCTACCACTATATCGTAGTTCCTTATCAGTTCTCCGGCATTCTTCTTGTCCAGACGGAAGGGGTATACTTCCACGTTTACATCGCTGTTCAAACCCTGCACTCTACGGGCGCCACATAGAGGTTTAGGCTGTCCAAGGTCAGCTTCAGCATACAGAACCTGACGTTGAAGATTACTGATGCTGACCTGGTCATCGTCCACCAATCCCAGCGTTCCGACTCCTGCTCCCGCCAGATAGAGGGCAATGGGAGAACCCAATCCTCCCACACCGACTATCAACACCTTGGCATTACGCAGTTTCTCTTGTCCGGCTTCGCCTATTTCGGGAAGGGACGTTTGTCTGGCATATCGGTTCATTTGTTCATTGTTATTAAGGTTCTGTATTCGGTCACTCATCTCTTGAAAGCCTTCAAATCAAAACTCGCATCCCAATCTTTCCACACCGGTTCGCGCCCCAGGCGTTTCAACGCTTTGTCCACTTCCACAGCCTTGCGCTCGTCGCTGACATGAAACTGTTCCAGCGTTTGCGGATAGCTGTAATATCCTCCCGGCTCGGTCTTGCTTTCGGCGCTCATGGTTGTCACACCAAGTGTTGCCATATGGTCGCGTATATCGGCAGGCTCGCGGGTGGAGTAGGAGATGTCCACATCATGGTCAAAGATACGCATGGCAAAAGTGACTTGTGCCAGTTCGCAGTCGCTCATGATGACATTGGGCTGGAAGCCGCCATTCTCCGAAGGACGCATACGGGGGAAGTTGACGCTGTATTTCGTCTGCCAATAATGTTTCTGGAGATAGCGCAGGTGATAAGCCATCATGGTGATGTCTGTCCGCCATTCTTTCTCCAGACCGATGAGCACTCCCATGCCGATGGAATGGACGCCTGCCTGCCCCATACGGTCAAAACCGTTGACACGCCATTCAAACTTGGACTTCATGCCGCGGGGGTGGTAGATGTTGTAATTCGCTTTGTGATAGGTTTCCTGGAAACAAATCACACCGTTCATGCCGTGCTCTTTCAGCTCTGCATACTCTTCCGTTTTTAAGGGCATCACTTCTATTTTCAGATTGCTGAAGTAGGGTTTTGCCAGGTCCAGTGCGCGGGCTATGTAGGGCACGCCTGCTTTGGCCGGATTTTCTCCCGTCACCAACAGCAAATTCTCGAAAGGTGCCAGCTTCTTGATGGCCTTGTACTCGTTCACGATTTCTTCTTCCGTCAGTATGGTACGCGGCATGGGGTTGCTGATGTGGAAACCGCAATACACGCAAGAGTTGGTGCAGGAATTCGTGATGTAAAGAGGCACGAACATGGAGATGGTCTTCCCGAATCGTGCCTCGGTGTATTTCTTGCTCAATCGTGCCATCGTCTCCAGATAGGGGGCAGCGGCGGGTGAGATGAGGGCCATGAAGTCCTCTACATTACAATGTTCTTTGGAGAGGGCACGGCGTACATCCGCATCTGTCTTGGCATGGATGCGTGCCGTGGTTTCCTCCCAGGATATATGTTCTAATTCGTCTGAAAACATAGTGTTCTATCAATTCCCATTTATTTCTTTTTTAATTCTCTCGACAACCGCATTGCACAGAAGTTCGGTCCGCACATCGTGCAATACTCCCCATCCACATGCTTCCCTGCATGAAAATAGCTGAACGCACGTTCCGGGTCGAGCGACAAGTCAAACTGGTCTTTCCAGCGGAATTCATAACGTGCTTTGCTCAGTGCATTGTCACGCACTTGTGCTCCGGGATGCCCTTTTGCCAGGTCGGCGGCATGGGCGGCTATCTTATAGGTGATGACACCTACACGCACATCCTCCTTATCGGGCAGTGCCAGATGCTCTTTGGGAGTGACATAGCAGAGCATCGCCGTACCCAGCCAGCCTATCTGCGCTGCACCGATGGCGGACGTGATATGGTCGTATCCCGGTGCGATGTCCGTCACGATGGGGCCGAGCGTATAGAAAGGCGCATCGTGGCATTTTTCTATCTGGCGCTCCATATTCTCCTTAATCTTGTGCATGGGCACGTGGCCGGGACCTTCGATGAAAGCCTGCACATTCTTGTCCCAGGCACGCAGCACAAGCTCGCCCATCGTGTCGAGTTCTGCAAACTGCGCTTCATCGTTGGCATCGTGCGTAGACCCCGGACGCAGCCCGTCTCCCAAAGAGATGGCAACGTCATACTGTGCCAGAATGTCGCAAATGTCATCAAAGTGTTCGTAAAGGAAACTTTCGCGGTCGTGCACCAGGCACCATTTGCTCATGATGCTGCCGCCACGGCTCACGATGCCGCACAACCTTTTCTCGGCCAGATGCACATTGTGGCGGCGTATGCCGGCATGGATGGTGAAGTAGTCCACTCCCTGCTCGCATTGTTCAATCAAGGTGTCGCGGTAGATTTCCCAGGTGAGGTCTTCCACCTTGCCGTTCACTTTCTCCAATGCCTGGTAGATGGGGACAGTGCCCACGGGAACGGGACAGTTGCGGATAATCCATTCGCGCGTTTCGTGTATGTTCTCGCCCGTGGAGAGGTCCATCAGCGTGTCGCCGCCCCATTTGCAGCTCCACAATGCTTTCTCTACCTCTTCTTCGATGCCCGAGGTGGTGGCGGAGTTTCCGATATTGGTATTTATCTTCACCAGGAAGTTACGGCCTATAATCATCGGCTCTGCTTCGGGATGGTTGATGTTGGCAGGAAGCAGGGCGCGTCCGGCAGCAATCTCCTGGCGTACAAATTCCGGTGTGATGTGCGTCTCTATTCCCAGCTCCGCGCAGTTCATGTTCTCGCGAATCGCCACATACTCCATTTCAGGCGTGATGATACCTTGTTTGGCATAGTACATCTGTGTGCAGCATTTTCCTTGAAGGGCGCGGTAGGGCAGGGTGATATGCTCAAAGCGCAGAGAGTCGAGCGACTGGTCGTCGCGGCGCATGCGTCCGTACTCCGACGTTATTTCGGAAAGCTGCTCCACATCGCCGCGTTTCAGTATCCACGGCTCGCGCAGACGGGGCAGCCCTTTCTTCAAATCCACTTCGACGGCAGGGTCGCTGAACGGTCCGCTGGTATCATACACATACACTTCCGGATTCGGAGTAAGTACCTTTTCTCCATCAATGAAGTTCGTACTGGGCACTTGCTCCACCTTGCGCATAGCTACGCGCAATTCGGGAAACAAGGTGCCCGGCAAATATACTTTCTCGGAACGGGGGAATTTTATCTTCTGGTTCATTTTTCTTTAGGTTTTGTTATGTAGAGATTTACGATTAGACAATTTACGATTGGAGTTTGTATTGTTAAACAACCTCTCTCAACCGGTAGGTTTATGATTGCATGAGTAACTTCAATCGTAAATCGTAAATTGTCTAATCGTAAATCTCCCTGTTTTGTCATTTTTCATTCAAGAAAGCCGTCAGCGGTGAGCTGGCTTCCGCAACAAAATTATCTGCCTGTATGCCCAGACCTGCTTCGTATGCCATGCGTCCCGCCTCTACAGCCTGCTTGAACGCTACCGCCATGGTCACGGGGTCGCCCGCCACTGCAATGGCTGTATTCACCAGGCAAGCCGAAGCGCCCATTTCCATAGCCTCTGCCGCATGGCTCGGGGCACCGATACCGGCATCCACCACTACGGGGATATTGGCTTGTTCAATGATTATTCTCAGGAAATCCCTTGTCTGTAGTCCTTTGTTTGTACCGATAGGAGCACCCAGCGGCATGACGGTGGCGGCACCGGCTTCTTCCAGCCTCTTGCACAGTGTGGGGTCGGCCTGGCAATAGGGCAGTACCACAAATCCTAACTTGACCAGTTCTTCCGTGGCTTTCAGCGTCTCTACAGAATCGGGCAACAGATAGCGGGGGTCGGGGTGTATCTCCAGTTTCAGCCAGTTCGTGCCGAAAGCTTCACGCGCCATCTGTGCAGCAAAAACAGCTTCTTCGGCATTGCGCACGCCGGAGGTGTTGGGCAGAAGCTGGATACCGGGATGCTGTATGTGTACCAGCATATTGTCTTCCTTGTTGTCCAGTTCAATGCGTTTCATGGCTACCGTCACCATTTCTGTGCCGGATGCCAGGATAGACTGCTCCATCACTTCATCGGAATTGAACTTTCCGGTTCCTAAAAACAGACGGGAGTTGAACTCACGTTCCGCAATCACTAATTTTTCCATATCAGTCGTCATATATTAATTCTTTATTTTTCATTCTCCATTAAAGAAATGATTCTTTTCATTTCATCTGCCGGACTATCGGCATGCAGTACCGTGCCCGAAAGGGCAATCCCGCTTACCCCCGTCTGCATAACGGCTGGAATATCCGCTATGGTTATTCCACCGATGGCTACTATCGGAAGGTGTATATCCTTCTCCTGCATCCGGTGGATGATAGCTGTATATCCTTCCAGTCCCAATATCGGACTCAGATTCTTCTTGGTAGTGGTGTAGCGGAAGGGGCCGCAGCCTATGTAGTCGGCACCGGCTTTGTAGTGTTGCAGTACATCCTCAAAAGTATTGGCGGTACCGCCTATAATGTACTCCGCGCCCAGAATCCGGCGTGCGTCGGCTATGGGCATGTCTTTCTTTCCAAGATGTACGCCGTCGGCATGCAGTTTTCGCGCCAGTTCCACATGGTCGTCAATGATGAAGGTGGCACCGTATTGCCGGCAAAGGGCCTGCACTTCCAAAGCTACGGGTTCTATCGTTTCCACCGGGGTGTCTTTCATGCGCAGTTGCACCCAGCGGCAACCGCCCTCAAGAGCCATGCGTGCAGCATCCAGATACGAATATCGTTCCGTATAGTGCGTGATGAACTGCATTCCTCCGTTTTTCAGTCTCTCGTCCTTCATCTTCCTCACCCTCCGCAAGCTGCTTTGATAATGATGATGGGCATGTATTCCCTCAGGATGCATTTTGTCCATTCCGTGCGAAGTACAATACGGTTGTCTACGGCCACGGCAATGCCTTGCATCGGTAGGGCAAGTTCCTCGATAAGTTGTGAAAGGGTAGTGGCGCCGGTTTTCACTTCCTTGTTGTTGACCAATACTTTCATTTTTCTGTTCATTAAGAAATAAAACAATGGAAGTAAATACAAAGAAGCGTCTTTACGGCAAGTTCAGTGAAGAAAGAAATATCCAATTCCTACGGCAGTACTAACTGCATCAGGTTCGAGGGTATAATCTCAGCCCGTCGGGGCACCCCTTTGTCTTTACGGCAACAAAGGTAAGGGAAAATCGGAAATAAAAAACAAAAGAACGTACTTTTTATTTCAGTGATTACTTTTTGTTTACTTGCGCCCCTTTGTGGCACGTATCTTTTTCAGCGTATTCCGAACAGTGGTTCTGACTCCAGTTGAATAAAAATCAAGCTCTGTATTTTCTAGTATCAGTTGCAATTCCTGTAGCAGTTCCGGCTCCTTCCTGCAAAGCAGATAGGCTATTCTGATGGAAAGGGCTTGCACTCCTATGCTTTCTTGCGGAGATAGCATGTGGTCCAGGCAGTAATTCAGCAAATCGACGGAGATTGGAGTAGGGATGGGAATATTATACAGTATAGATAATAAGAGACGTTTGGAACCGTCGTGCGTGCAGTCTATCAGCCGTTGAATGATTTCATCGTACAGTAGGATGAACCAGTCGGGATGGATTTCGCTCAATTTCTCGCATACCCATATTGCTCGCCATGACACCGTCTGTTTTTCATCGTATGTCAATCGGTATATATCTTCAAAATACTCGGGGCAGAGGCATACCTCTTGTACCAGAGAGTCTATCGATAACTTATGAATAGGTACTGCCAAGGTATTTCTGAACTCCGTAATCTTTTCCATATATCCCATTTTGTTGTGAGTGGCAAATATAAAGGAAATGGCCTACTAAAACAAGAAAGGCTGTCTATTTGAAGAAAGACAGCCTTGAAAATATTCTATTTAAGGAATTATGCAATCCCGTGAGCCGTAGCTTCCGGTGCAATCTTCTTGATAAGACCTTGCAGCACTGCACCAGGACCGCACTCTGTGAAGTCCGTAGCACCATCGGCAACCATGTTCTTCACTGTTTGCGTCCAACGTACCGATGCTGTCAGCTGAGCCACCAGGTTCTTCTTGATTTCTACCGGGTCAGTATGAGGCATAGCGTCTACATTCTGATATACGGGGCACTTCGGAGCATGGATTTCTGTTGCATTGATGGCTGCTTCCAGTTCAACTTTGGCAGGGTTCATCAGCGGAGAGTGGAACGCACCGCCTACCTTCAACGGCAGAGCACGCTTTGCACCTGCAGCCTTCATCAGTTCGCAAGCCTTGTTGATACCTTCTATGGAACCGGAAATTACAATCTGTCCCGGGCAGTTATAGTTGGCTGCCACGCAAACTTCACCTTCAGCACTTACTTGAGCGCAGATTTCCTCAACCTTTTCATCCGGCAGGGCAATAATGGCTGCCATAGTGGAGGGCTGTGCCTCGCAAGCCTTTTGCATAGCCATGGCACGGGCATACACCAGTTTCAGACCATCTTCAAAGCTCAGTGCACCGGCAGCAACCAAGGCAGAGAACTCGCCCAATGAGTGACCGGCGGTCATCTCCGGCTTAAAGTCATCGCCCATGCAGAGGGCGGAAATAACGGAATGAAGGAACACGGCAGGTTGGGTAACTTTAGTCTGGCGCAGGTCTTCATCTGTTCCGTTGAACATAATATCAGTAATACGATACCCGAGGATATCATTTGCTTTCTCAAAAAGTTCCTTGGCTAATGCCGAATTTTCGTACAGGTCCTTTCCCATGCCAACGAATTGGGCACCTTGACCCGGAAATACAAATGCTTTCATATTTACTCGTTTTTTAGTGTTTAAATAAAAAGTGCTGCAAAGGTAGAGGTTTTTCTGATATTCACCGCACAAACGGATGTTTTTTGTGCAATGCCCTTACTTTAAGGAGGGAAGCTAAAATACAATATGTATGCTTGGGCCTTCTGTGGTATCCGGAGGCTGAAATACTTATAAATGAAACACTTTCTCCTTATTGTACTTCCTACAATTAGACCTCTTGTATATTCTTGTAAATTACATATTGTATTCCATACGATAACAACTGAAAATGATATTGTATAAAGTAAGATATGTATTCAGTTGAAAAATAATGCTTTATAATATTATAAAAATATTCTTTTCCTTTATTGCAAATTAGAAAAACCTATTTATATTTGCAGCGCTTAACGAGATATATTATGCAAAACATAGAACAAAAAACGCCGTTGGCAAACAATCATATCTCTGTGGACTGTGTAGTGATTGGTTTTGACGGAGAACAGCTAAAGGTTCTGCTGATTAAGCGTGCAGGAGAGGAAGAAGGAGAAATCTTTCATGATATGAAGCTTCCCGGAAGTTTGATTTACATGGATGAGGATTTGGATGAAGCTGCCAAACGGGTGTTGAATGAATTGACGGGGCTGAAGAACGTCAATCTGATGCAATTCAAGGCATTCGGCTCAAAAAACCGTACGAAGGACCCCAGAGATGTACATTGGCTGGAACGTGCCATGCAGTCCAAGGTAGAGCGTATTGTCACCATAGCCTATCTTTCCCTGGTGAAGATAGACCGCGCATTGAACCGTGATTTGGACAATTATCAAGCTAGTTGGGTAGCCATGCCGGATATAAAGGCTCTGGCATTCGACCACAACCTGATTATCAAGGAGGCCATTACCTATGTCCGTCAGTACGTCGAGTTCAACCCGTCTTCACTGTTCGACTTGTTGCCGCGTAAGTTCACCGCATCCCAGCTTCGCACTTTGTACGAACTGGTGTATGACAAGCAGTACGACGTACGCAATTTCCATAAAAAAATTGCCTTGATGGAGTATGTCGTCCCCCTGGAAGAAAAACAGCAGGGCGTGGCCCACCGGGCGGCACGCTACTACCGTTTCGACAAAAAGATATACAATAAAATCCGACGGTAGCCGGATTGTAAATTCTTCATATCACTTTCATTTTAATATTGATAGAAATGTATTTATTAGGTTATGACATCGGCAGCTCGTCTGTAAAAGCGAGTCTGGTAAATGCGGAAAGCGGCAAGTGTGTATCGTCTGCCTTCTTCCCCAAGACTGAAGCGGAAATTATCGCAGTGAAGCCCGGCTGGGCAGAGCAAGACCCCGGAAACTGGTGGGAAAACTTGAAACTGGCCACACAAGCGGTATTGGCAGAATCCGGAGTAAACGCAGAAGACATCAAGGCGATCGGTATCTCTTATCAGATGCATGGC
>ERZ810282.436-NODE-436-length-13320-cov-5.00882_pt1 | contig 13320 bp, 10 predicted proteins | sample MGYA00520341_ERZ810282 | MGnify/ENA primary metagenome ERZ810282 (study PRJEB31588, sample SAMN03398949) | human gut metagenome | study: EMG produced TPA metagenomics assembly of the PRJNA231909 data set (A prospective, longitudinal analysis of the... | reverse complement strand
ATCTACACTCTTTCCCTACACGACGCTCTTCCGATCTGGCATCTGTTTCATTCACTAAGGAACGTTGTGTAAAGTGGCTTGCGATCTTCTCGGTGCTGGCAATTGGATGGAGTCAAGCACTCATCGTGAATCGTATCTTTTATACGGAAGCCACCAATCATCAGCAGGATATGGAACTGGCGCAGGAGATTAGAACGCGAATCGATGAGCTGAATATCGACGATCAGTCTGAGGTGTCTCTAGTATTCCTGAATTATCATAAGTCCGCTTGTAATAAAGACTGCTATACCTCGGACCAGTTGGGTTTGGTGGGACGATCTTTGTTTGAAGTGACCGTTTCCCCCGAACAAGGAACGTTTGTTAAGACGAATTTCTTAAATATTACGGGAACAAATTTTGCACAAGCTTCTACCGAGCAGATTGAAAAAGCGACGGAGGTGGGACGTTCGATGCCTCATTGGCCAGCTAAAGGGAGTGTTGTACAGAAGGATGATTTTGTAATAGTCAATTTTTGACTTATTCATGTGGCCATGTTCCGGGTTAAAAGTATTAATAAGGATTATGCGTGATGCTTGTCAGTTTTGTTGTTCCCTGCTACAACGAAGAAGAGTCGTTGCCGATTTTTTATAAAGAAGCTTGTCATGTCTCCGATATTCTGCGTAAAGAATATCAAGCCGAGGCTGAGTTTATCTTTATCGATGATGGCTCATCCGATGGAACTGTCAAGGAACTCCGAAAATTGCGGAAGAAGGATGATCGTGTTCGGTTTATCTCTTTCTCCCGTAATTTCGGTAAGGAAGCTGGCTTGTATGCTGGCTTGAAAAATGCTGAAGGCGATTATGTAGCAACATTGGATGCGGATCTGCAGGATCCTCCGTCTCTTATGCCTGAAATGTTGAGATTCCTTATAGAAAATAAAGAATACGATTGTGTCGCTACGCGCAGAGAAACACGTAAGGGCGAGCCTTTAGTCCGCAGTCTTTTTGCTAAATTATTCTATAAAATCATTAATAAATTGTCTGGTACGGAGATTATGGACGGTGCTCGAGATTTCCGTTTTATGACAAGAAAATTTGTTGATGCTATTCTTGATTTAACTGAATATAATCGTTTTTCTAAGGGTATTTTTTCGTGGGTTGGCTTTAAGACTCATTGGATTTCCTATAAGAATATAGAACGAGTTGCTGGAAAGACCAAATGGAATTTCTGGTCATTGTTTAGATATTCCATTGAGGGTATTGCAGGTTTTTCAACGGTTCCTCTTGCCTTTGCTTCATTTTTAGGTGTTTTCTGCTGTGATGCTGCATTCATAGGCATCATTATTGTTGTCCTGAGGGCATTACTCTTTGGCGATCCTGTTGCAGGATGGCCAAGCATGATTAGCATTATTCTCCTGATCGGTGGGTTGCAACTTTTTTGCATCGGCATCGTGGGAGAATATCTGGCCAAAACCTACACTGAAGTAAAACATAGGCCTATATATATAATCAAGGAAACAGACGAGGACAATTTAGAATAAAGTCATCTTCTGTTTCCTGTTGCGAACATCGAACGCACGTATTGGACTGTCGCTTTCTCAAGTTTAAAGAGTCCAACTGCTAATGCCATGATTATTAAGAAATCTGCAAAGAAAAGTAGATATCCGTCAAAAGGTGACAGAGCGGTGCAATCAACGATTGTGAAGACTTGGGCAATCAAGACGTGATGTACCAGGAAAATTGGATACGAGTATTTCGCGATGGACTTTACTGGTACACGTACGGGTTGCACATCAAGCCATTTTGCTGCATAAACGATGACTAGGAATGCACCGATTCCTACTACAGTCACGGCAAAAGAACCTTTTAGCAAAGGATGAAGCTCTTGTATGATAAGCACTAGAAGAGCTCCAGCTCCTGCGACCGTTGGTACTTTTTGTATGTACTGGATGAAATACATGCCGAACAGTAATTCTGGCAGTCGCGTAGTCATGAGCAGATCCGAAGGCAAACCAAATATTGTTGGCTGAAGGATCAAAGTAGCTGCATAAAGTGCAAGAGCGATAATGACTGTTATAATCGGGTGCTTCTTAACTCCACAGCGCAACAGAGGGAATAGCGCATAATAGATGAGGATGAACCCTAAAAACCATTCACCTAGCGTATAAAAAGTCGGGAACGAGGTGTTCGCGACCATGCCATCGATGCCAAGTACCGAAAAGATTAATGACCATTTCGGTGCGGAAGCAAGTACGTGTCCTCCGTTACGAAGGAAGAGAAAAGCATTCGCAAGGATAAATGCAATCCAGAACATTGGATAGATTCCAATGAAGCGCTTGTAATAGAAATGCCTGCAGTCTAGTTTGTCGGATTCGCCATATGTGTACATAAGCGCTGCTCCTGAAATGATGAGGAACAGCGATACACCTAGACTGCCTACATAAATGCCAAATGGTTCATACATGAAAACTGGATGGCCGAGCATATAAGGATTGTTGAAATGCGTGATAACAATAAGGATTGCAGCTAGCGCACGCACCAAATCCAAATAGAAAAGTCGTGGACGTTTTTTCTTGCTCTGCTGGGCTACGTCCTCAGCTTTCTTAGCGGTGAGACTATTGTCTGTCATGTACGGTCTTTCTTCAGATGGCTGTTGGCGTTTCCATATCGGGTTTTGTATGTGCGCGGGTGACGGATATGTCTATACAAGTTCATGAATTTTGCACCGCAATGATAGGCAAAGGGCACTTTTACCAGCATACGCTTGAACCATAGAAGAATGGCAGCTCTTAAAGAGAAGCCACGGGGTACATTTGTACACGTTCCAAGTAAAGTCGCATCAAGATAGGGAGCGGCACAATTGGCTAGCTTTTGGATATCATAAGAGAGGTTAGTGATCTCGATACGCGCAAAACGGTCAGAATAGATATAGCCTGTGTAGTAGCCGTTAGCTTGAGGAACATAACCGTAAGCTCGTTCAACAAAATGAAGCATGGAACCGTCGATTTTATTCGGCTCAGGAGGGAAGTCCTCATACTTCCAGTCGATGTCGAAGAACTGTTGCAAAGCTTTTGGACGGAACCAGAACATCGTTCCCATGGGAGCAATAGGTTCTTTATCCTTATCCAGTGGAACCTTAACCCGTAGTGTTTTTTCAAGCATTTTTTTGGTACCTTCGTAATTTGGTCCCCAAAGACTGGCGAAATTACCAAAGTAATCAGCATGGTTCGGCGGCGCAGGTGCAAGAACGCCAGCATGCGGATCATTCTCGAAATGATTGATTATATTGCTGACCAGAGCCTTACTTCCTAATACATTCTCGAAGCACTTATAAGCGAAGCCATCACCTATGCTGTATGGAGAAAGTTGGGTAACTTTTTTGTCATGTGCGAAGCATACGTAATCGTATTGAAGGCAGTCTTTGCCTGCTCCAACCAATAATGCGCTGACGTCACGTCCGCGATTCTGAATAACACGCACATCAACGTTATAGGGCAGATCTTTGCAACGCTCTCGCACAATCGTAGCGTTCTCCTCAGAGCCAACGGTGAAAATGAAATCGCAACCTTCCGGCATGGATTTAGCGTATTCCAGAGTCTTATCGAGCAAATCCATATAGTACAAATGCATGATAAGAGCAATACGCTTATTAGTCGGAATGGGAGCGATAGTATTTGTGGGAAGAACAAAATCAAGATGCAGGTTTTTGACAAGATCTGCGAGATTCATGGTTCTCAGTGCATTTTGCCAAATGAGATCAACATCAAAGTCAGTATGATCACGTAGGAATTCAAACAAGTCCAACGCGGCATTGCCTACGGACTGATTCATGGTATCCATGTAGTCATGGAAGAATGAGCGACGTTTGAAAATAGGGCAACGCTTTTCTGCGACTAGTGTCTTCGCGGCAAAAGTAATCGGTCCGTATGTAAAGCCTTCTAAATCATCCGTATTGACGTAGGTGTCCCACTTAAATCCCTTGTCAGCAAAACGTTTAGTAAACAATGACTCATGGAGGCCAACAGAATCATAGTAGCTTTTAATAGGAGGCATATTGTCCCAATAGTCTTGGAATGACTTGCTCTCAATCAGGCTTCGACGGTATGCGTGGAAGTGGGATTGAATATGCTCTGGTAGATATCCAAAGGGACTGCGCCCGAATGGGTCCTGTGGAACTTTATGGAACTTTGTGATACCCCAGAAGTCCAAATCACGCTGATCCATCGTCTCAAACATTTCAGAGAACGGATAGACAGGACCCATGATGGTGGCGTTGAACAGCACAACTTCATCGAAAGATACGAGTTTTTCCCAACCGTAAGATTCCATTGCAGTTTTATAAGCCCAAACATCGAAGCCCTCATTTGGGCGAACAATCAGGTTATTTGTATACGAGGAAAGAATTTTTTCTCCTGCCTCGTTCAATTTTCCATTGCAGACGATAGTCATTTCAGAAAGATAGGGTCTGAAACCATTCAGCAATGTAGGGATGTAGTCATCTACCACGCCTTCTGCATCGTAGAAGAAGAAAATCCCAAGACGTTTTACCGATGACTCATCTTGAATTTTCATAGTAGTTTGCTCTCTCTGTGTGTATTGATAATACGTACCACGACCTAGACAGGTTGCTGCAGTTATTTATCTGGTCATAATTACTTACAGCAATGACTCGCTGTCGCTTTCTAAAGACCTGTCAATTTTTTGAAAGTCGTCCTTCTCGTAAAACTTGACTAGTCGATGCGATTAAAAGTCAACGCGCGGTCACTGAGGATACCGTTTTCGCTGTTTCTATCATTGCGCACTGCAAAATAGCAGCAGAAATCATCGTTGGTGAAAGCGACGTAATCTGGCCGTTCTGATTCCTCTGACTCAGAACGGATGGTAGCGAAAATGCGGAACTCCCCGTTATTGAATTGCTCCATTGGAATGGAAAACCGGACTTTATGGTGCCCTTTTTCAATTGGGAGACCGAAATATTCGCTTTGAGTATCGACGTCATAAATTTGGCCACCGCGTCGTGCATCTTGCAGAATTAGCCCCAGATATCCCTGTCGATCACTAATGGCGTATTCATATTCAACGTCAAAAACAAAGGGAGATTCCCCATCGACGATTTTAGGGCTGACAGGAGTTATTCGAAGCACGGGAACGCGCTGGTTCAGACCATTGGGATAGCGATGCTCCTTGCTCGAGTCGTTCTTTGTCTTGTAATAGTTGAGTTCATGTGCATTCTCGAGCGAATACTGATCTGCGACATTATGTGGGTCACCAGAGGCAATAATTTCACCGTCTTTAATGAGAATTGCCTTATTGCAATACTTCTTGACGGCATCCATGCTATGCGTGACAAGTATAACTGTCTTGCTTGGATCGGTTTTGACCTGCTTAAAGAACCTATCGCACTTCTTCTGGAAAGCCTCGTCTCCAACCGCAAGTACTTCATCTAGAACTAGAATGTCTCCGCGCGCCTTGATAGCCACAGAGAAAGCAAGACGCACCTGCATGCCGCTAGAATAGTTTTTAAGTTTCTGATCCATGAATTCACCAAGCTCAGCAAATTCAACGATATCGTCATACATTGCGTCGACTTGGTCGCGAGAGAAACCGAGGAGTGCGCCATTGAGGTACACATTTTCTCTACCCGTTAATTCTGGATTAAAACCGACACCTAATTCGATAAACGGGACTAGAGTTCCATTTATCACAACGTTGCCTTTTTCGGGTGTATAGATACCTGAAATAATCTTGAGGAGGGTTGATTTTCCAGAGCCGTTTCGTCCGACGATACCAAAGAAATCACCTTTTCGTACTTCGAAAGAAATATCGCGCAGCACTTGCTGTTCACGGTATCCTTTGATGCCTTTGGTCCAGTTCAGGAAGGCTTGTTTTAGGCCACTTGCCTGTTCTGTTGGCAGACGGAACGATTTTGCAACGTGAGAAACAGATAGCGCGAGGGGATTCTCTTCATCGTTCGACAGGACAATCGGGGTTTCAACTGTAGTCACTAGAGTACCTCCGCGAATTTGCTGCTATTCTTTCGGAAAACATGTACACCAAGCCAGAGCAATAATGCCGTCAGAGCATACGGGATAAGGGAAAGAATGGGGTCACCCACCCATGTCCATACAGTTGGAATGTCCTCTGGAGATAACAGATTGTGACGGACATCCATGATGGCCTGCGCTATTGGATTGAGTAACATAATTTTGGACACAGCGGGGAAGTACTGTGAAACCATAGAAAGTGGATAAATTACAGGAATCGCATAAAACATTGCTTGTAAAACGACATCCCATATATGGGACACATCTCGAAAATATACATACAACGTGCCGAGAAGCAACGAAATGGCGAGGGCCAGCGCATAAAGCTGCAGTACGTTCAGAGGAACTAGCAGCATATACCATGTGTAATGGGCGTGCGAGAAGAAACCGAAGATAACAACCACAAGCAAGTTTATTCCAAGGGAAATCATAGATCCCATGGTTGTTGCGGCAACGATGATATAGCTCGGGAAATGAACCTTGCGAAGTAAATCGCCACGATTAACTATTGACTGCATTCCCATAGTGGTCGCTTCAGAAAAGAATGACCACAAGCATGTACCGCACAGAAGTGAAATCGCAAATGTAGGAGTACCGTCCGAAAAACGTAGGAATCGGACGAAAACCATGTACATGACGGCAAAAAGCATCAACGGTTTTAAGACAGACCAAAGTACGCCTAGAAAAGATCCTTGATATCTTAGCTGGAAGTCAGTCTTCACTAATTCTTTAAATACCACTATTGAATATCGGTACTTAGCCTTGAAACGCCGAATTAAGTCACTCATAGTCTCTCCACTCTATCAAAAGGGATAGCTGAAACTTTAGGCTGTTTAAAATCTACACCCTATGCACATGCCACATATAACGTTGGATTGCTTTGGGAAGCAAGCTACTGCATGTTTTTAATTTTGCGGTCGTACACAGCCTTTTCAACTAACCGCATATGACGCAGAATTACACAAATTGTTTTTTGCGAAAGAGACAGCTTCCTAATAAGAGATTGAGCCTCGTTCTTGCTACGCTCATAAGTGCTTCTATTTGAGCTTAAATCGGGGGCGGAGGCTGCCTCGTTTAGTGATCCGATCATGGTGTAGTAGCTGCGGGCTGGAAGCACGCCTTGGCTGAGAGCATGCTCGAAATTTGACAGCCCCGCGTTGAGATTGTCCTGGTAAAAACTGTAATTGCGCTTGCTGTGAGTGACGGATCCAGGGGACTGGAGCCAGTAGTACAAAGTACAATCGATGTCCACAACTTTATGCATGCGGGAGTATAACTTGCCGGCTACCATGACATCTTGGGCATACATGCCTTCGGGGAAACGAATGCCGTCCCACAATTCTCGTTTGTATAAGCGGCACCAGTTCGCCTCGTTGAAGTAACGAGCTTCGGTATTTTTTTTGAGTATGTCACCGATGAGACGAAGACTCTTGCAGAAAACAGTTTGATACGACCGAAGTGGGTTTTTGAATGCAGTTACTTTGTTAGGTGCCGTTGCGCCTACTGCTGCAACTGATTTGACCTTATCGAGCTGTGAGATGCCAAACTGTTGCCACCGAGCCTTAGACATGTCAGAGCCGCTGCTTAGGAGAGCATGCAGAAGGAATTCAATGTTATGACAATCCAAAATGTCATCGTTGTCCGCAAAAGCGACATATTCACCGTGTGCGGCATCGAGGCCAGCGTTCTGAGCTTTAGCGATGCCACCATTTTCTTGATGAATGACATGAACACGAGAGTCCAGAGCTGCATAACTGTCGCAAATTTGTGGCGACTTATCCGTAGCGCCATCATCGACGAGGATGATTTCCAAGGTTTGGTATGACTGAGCCAGAATTGAATCGATACAGTATGGCAGATATTTTTCTGCGTTATACACGGGAACAATAATTGAGACCAACGGTCTTATATCGGTCATGAAGTGCATCCTTGACGCATGGGTTAGTCGTACGTTTCTATCGTACAAGGTTATTGGACTTTGGTGAAATCGGTGTTGTTTAGATACCCTTTGCCTGCGGTCATATCATATTGAACCAATTCATAGTCACGAAGTAGTTGTTTTGCGTCCTTACTCAGTGATTTCTTCGAGATCTGATTGCCTGACATGTCCAGATACGTTGTGTCCCCTGAACTGATTCCGCCTGTTTCTGTTGCGATGCGACTTGCTGCGGGAATTTGTTCCAACAATTGTGTAAGTAATGCAAGATAAGGAGATACTTTCGCATTCATATGGTTGGCTGCTAATGACATGAAGTAATTTGGCGACGTGAAGGCTGTATTAGAGGCATCGAGTTTCGTTCCACTTGATGCTGATGCACTGTTTGACCATATAAAGTAGTCGGTTTCATGTAGAGCGACGTGATTTTCAGTATCCTGATCAGCTGTCGAATAGATACTAGGCAGGTGATCGCCATAGAAAATCACAGTAATTGGCTTGTCAATTTGGTTGAGTTCGTCTAAGAACGAAGCGGTTGCCTGATCGGTGAGGTTTAGTCCTTTAGTATAGGTTTCGAGATTTTGATATTCGTCCGCAGACAATCCTGTGGAAGTATCTGCGCCTACAAATTCATTATCGATGTACCAATTGGTGTAAGGCATATGATTTTGCATGGTGGATAATTGCAAAAACTGTGGGTGCTTTTGCTTTTCGATTAAATCAATAATATTTTTGTATGCCTCTTCATCACTGACGTATGGAGAGTAGTCGATTGTGTCTTTGTGCTTGATTGAGGGAGTGCTATCAAGAGTGCGTAGGTGAGAAAAGCCAAATTTCTTGTAGTCAACGTTTCTCAGATACATGCTTTGGTAATACGGATGAACTGCGTCAGAGCCGTCAGCGCCATATCGATTGTTCCAGATTTGGTTGAAGGCATAAGGGTTCTTCTGATTAGGCACAAGCTGTTGGAACGGGATAATGAGGGAATCATCAAAAATAGACAGACTTAAACCCGTCAAAGCTTGATATTCCATATTGGCGGTACCTCCGCCATACCCCGAAGACAGCATCAAGCCCGAGGTCGTGGTGTCTTTTATAGCATGAATATTCGGAATCGGATCAGTCGAAAAAGAAATACCAGGAATTCTTGTTGGATCGGAAAAAGTCTCCGAAAGAATCATTACTACAGTACTGTCAGTAAGGTCATTCTGCCTGTTGTTGTTGATTGATATGGCCTGCTGAGAGTATTTTTCCGCAATTTGCGTCATTGTATCGCGATTATAATCTTTTGGTTTTTCTATCACTTTCGTTTTTGCCAAGCTGAGGAATGTAGTGACCGGACCATTGGTCTGGGCGTCAATTTTAGTATCGAATAAGGAAGGAGTATACCCAAGCGATCCTGCGAAAGAGTATGCCCAAGAACCAGGAATACTGAGATTCCAAGAGTACGAACAGAGCAAGGCAATACTGGCTATTGCGGCAACAATGCGGGTAAGAGTGCCAGTAAAGTTTTTAATGCTTGCAAAAGGTCTTTTCCATGAGCAATAGATGAAACTCCGTCTACCATCTATAATGAAGAAAACGATACAGCAGCAAATAAACCATGCTAAAACAGTGATTACACTGTTGACGAATGATTGACTTTCTTCAGGAATGAAAGACAGAAGTTTTCCTGAATCTCCTCCTGTCACAAAAGATAGATCAGCTGGAATAATTGGTTCATTGCGTAGTCCCATCTTAATGTTATCGGCCGTGCCGTAAATAGTGAAAAGAATACCGAACAATAATGTCGCAATCCAAAACCGATTGGTAACAAAGATAAAAACAAGATAGATTATTGCAAGTGCAAACAAGCTGAGCAGAAATTGGTATTTCTGTTCGAGCCACATTTGACTGACGAATTTGGTGACTTGCCCTGCGACGCTGTTCAGAATTTTGGTTGTCTGATCAACTTCATCGCCTTTATCGTACGTTGGTTCGCTATACATTCCCCACTGAAGGAAGATGACCTCGGCAGAAGTCAATAGGGTGAACACGATGGCGTAGAACGCATAGGAGAACCTCATGCGCTTCTTCCACGGGCCATATGCTTTTCTAAAGAATTTGATGATGAGTTGAACGGCTTTGAAATTAATAAAAGTATGCCATGCGTTTTTTACTGCTGTGGCAGCGGTGTGGATGGCGTGACCGGTAACTTTGGTTGCTTTTACAGCCGTGTGCCCTGCGGTGGAAAGCGTTTTTGCCGTAGTATGTGCGGCTCGTTTGCAAACCGAGACGACCTGATTCAAAGGCTGCTCAGCGGGTTGATGGGGCTGGAGCTCAGAAGAAGCGATTTGTTCGTTATTGTCTATTTCGGCTTTACTGACGGATCCACTGGAAGCCATCTCCGGTAAACAGGGCAGGGTGCCAGCGCCTGAAATAAAAACGCTTGCGTTATCGGAGATGGTGCGAATTGCTGATTTCTGCGTATACAGCCTTGAACTGTGGTGGCCTGAAAGGGCGGATGGGGCGCAAGCGTTGCTGTCTTCGTCATTCGCAAGAGGGCGATATGTTCCACCCGCAATCGGCTGCTTAGTAAGTTTTACGTATGAAGGTGCACAAGCGTGACGGTCAGGCGAAAAAATAGGCATCGTCGCATCCTTCAACAAGATAGCCCCTTATAATTAGGGGCTCTGTGCAATTAAACCGGATACATTTTAGTGTTCAGCTGTGGACGAACGGGTATCTCGTAGATGTCTGAAAGGTAGCTGGAAGGTTAACTGGGTGACGGGCAGCAAACAGATGTGTTCAAGGTGGACAACATATGCGCTCGCAAGTGTTGGGCGTCATTCGCTGGTAGTGCACTAAAAAGCGCTGTCTGCGTGAAGCCTTCTATAGCAGTCCTGCCATGTAGATCGGCAGCTTGACCACATCATTTTCCACGACCAGCGGTTTCGGATGCAGCACGTATCTGGTGCCGACCTTCTTGTCGAATTTCGTCTTGAACTTGTCCAGCGAGACCGTGCGGTAGCGTTTCGATGACTTGACCTCGATGGGGCTGACCCTGTACTTCATCGCCGCGTTCTCATACGGTTCGACAATGAGGAAGTCGATCTCCATACGGTTCGACGGGTCGTCGCGGTCGCTGCGCAGGTCGACGAAGTAGTCCGCACGTCATCGGGGGTTGCAACCAGTTAACTTAATTGCTTGCTTTCGATTGTTTTCGTATGATATACTTGAGTCATGCGTGTCAGGGAATGGGCGAAACGAGAGGGTTTCAACGAGCAGACGGTATGGCAGTGGTGCCGAGAGAACCGCATGCCCGTCCCATTCGAGCGCATGAGCACGGGCACGATAATCATCCACGACCCGAAATACGAGAACCGACCCGTCACCCCCACGGCGAACGGCAGGACGGTGTGTTACGCGCGTGTCAGCTCGTCTGACCAAAAGGACGATCTGACACGTCAGGCCGACCGGTTGAAGGCGTTCGCCCTTGGTATGGGAGTGGAGAAGCCGGAAATCGTCACAGAGACGGGTTCCGGCATGAACGACAGGCGGCGCAAGCTCAACCGGCTATTGTCCGACCCGACCGTGGACACGCTGATCGTGGAGCACAGGGACAGGCTCGCCCGCATGAACGCGGGACTGGTGGAGAGCGCGCTGAAGGCGCAGGGACGCCGAATCATCGTGGTGGATGACACGGAGCTGGATGACGATTTGGTGCGCGACATGACCGAGGTGCTGACCTCGTTCTGCGCCCGGCTGTACGGGCGTCGCGCGGCCAAGCGCAAGACGGACGCGGCGTTGAAGGCGGCGCGCGATGCTTGAGGCGGTCAAGGTGGCGCTCGACCCGACTCCACGGCAGGAACGATTGTTGGAATCGCACGCCGGGGCGGCGCGATTCGCCTACAACAATGGGCTGGCGCACGTCAAGGACGTGCTCGAACGCGGCGATACCCCCGAATGGTCGTACTATGCCTTGCGCAGGTGGTGGAACCAAGCCAAAAACGGTCTGGCGGTGGACGAGACCACGGGAGAACCATGGTGGCCTGAGAACAGCAAGGAGGCGTACAACAGCGGCCTCGAATCATTGGCCGACGCGCTGAGGAACTTCTCCAAGTCCCGCAAGGGGCGGCGGAAAGGTCGCAGGATGGGCTTCCCACGCTTCAAATCCAAGGACAAGGCGGTTCCCAGATTCGCGTACACGACGGGCTCGTTTGGTCTCATTGACTGTGACCCTCATGCGCTGCGGCTCCCGAAGATAGGCCGCGTGCACTGCATGGAGAACGTGTCCAAGCGAGTGAACGGCGCGAAGGTGCTGCGCATGAGCGTATCCAAGCGTGGTGGACGCTGGCAGGCCAGCCTGACCGTCGAACGCGCCGACCTGCCGATTCCATCGCCGCCGAAAGGCGGGAGCGTCGGCATCGACTTGGGTGTGAAGGAGCTCGCCACATTGTCGGACGGCACCGTGATACACAACCCGCACGCACTCAAATCGAACCTCAGACGGTTGAAGAAAGCCCAACGGAATCTGAGCCGCAAACGGAAAGGCTCCAACCGCCGCCGCAAGGCGGGAGCGCGGGTCGCCCGACTATACGCACGGGTGGCGAACCTGCGTTCGGACGTGCTCAACAAGACCACCGCCATGCTCGCCCATACCTACGCGGACATCAGCATCGAGGACTTGAACGTGGCGGGCATGGTGGGAAACCACGGGCTCGCCCAATCGATTCAGGATGCCGCGTTCGCGGAGTTCCGACGCCTACTGACCTACAAGACCGCACGCACCGGCGCGAGGCTTCACGTCATCGACCGTTGGTATCCAAGCTCGAAGACCTGCTCGAACTGCGGGACGGTGAAAGCCAAGCTGCCCCTGTCCGAGCGCGTCTACCATTGCGGCAAGTGCGGGCTTGACATGGACCGCGACCTGAACGCGGCCATCAACATCCAAGTCGTCGGGAGTGCCCCGGAGACGTTAAACGCGCGTGGAGGAAGCGTAAGACAGGCCCACCCAAAAGGCGGGACAATGCGGCATCCGGCGAAGCGCGAACCAAGCGGCGGCGAGAGTCGCGTGAGTCTTGGAGCTGGTCTCGGCAACGAGGCCATGCAGATGACTTCGCTTTAGCGACAAGCTAAAACAAAATCATTTGCAACGGCTTTCGAGAAGTCGACGAGCATATACGACGCATAGTTCCGTCGTCCGAATTCCTCCGCGATGGTGCTTTTCCCGACGCGTCGCGCGCCCTCGATGAGCAGGGCCGTGCTTCCTTGGGAGGATTCCTTCCAGGAAGCCAGTTTTTCGTACGCTTTTCGTTCGAAAGTCTCCGTGTCTCACCGTCGTAAATACACCAAATCAAGGGTAAGCGAAGTGCTATTTATA
>ERZ810282.423-NODE-423-length-13466-cov-5.28372_pt1 | contig 13466 bp, 6 predicted proteins | sample MGYA00520341_ERZ810282 | MGnify/ENA primary metagenome ERZ810282 (study PRJEB31588, sample SAMN03398949) | human gut metagenome | study: EMG produced TPA metagenomics assembly of the PRJNA231909 data set (A prospective, longitudinal analysis of the... | reverse complement strand
CTCTCCAAGCAGCTCATCGCCAAAACGCCGTTCATGCCTACCGGCACCGCCGTAGCGCTGTTTATAATCGATACGCCGCAAGGTCCCAGCATTATCGATATTCAAAAGGTTTCGCCCATTGTCTACTAGCATGCATTACGGTTCCGGATCGGTTGTACCAAGCCGTTCCGCCGGTTTCACCAACACCGGATCGCCGCGTCCGGCCCGCCCGGGGCAACTCGACCAGATGATGGCCGACAATATCGCGGGAGGTGCCGATCCGGCGCAAATCAACGAGATGAGCCACGCTTCGGCGGCCGCACTGTTGGACCGCGTGCATCATACGCAGGATGCCGAACTGGTGGAGCGCGTGCTCACGCTGGTGGACCGCGAGGGCGTTGACGTGATCGCCGAACTGTGGAGCAGCGCCGAGCCGGATTCGCTGCCGGGCATTCTGTGGCGGCTGTATCTGCTGCGCACGTGGATGCGGAAGAATCGCGAGTCGATCGCGCGGTTGTGGCGCGCTGGAGAGCCGGTTGCCACTACCGCCTCGGCGATTGCCGGCGTCGATCAGGCGCCCACGGAAGATGACATTGCGCATATTGCCGATTCGATTCTCGCAGGCGCGTTCACCGGCGATTTTGCGGTTGCGCTGGAACGTGCGGCCGCGTTCACCGACGTGGTTGCGTTGGGATTGCGCATCGAGGCACGCAATATGATCGCACGATTGAAAGCTGCGGAAGGTTCCGATAGCAGCGATTCCGGCATTTCCGCCATGGAAAAGCAGGTACGTACGAAATCGTCCCGTTTGATGCACACGGCCGGCAATCTGTTCGTCACGGCCAAGGATTTTCGCCATGGGGCGAATCTGTGGAGACGAGGAAAACTGGAGTAGCGCAATCTGGAGTAGCGCAATCCGCTTCTTTTACCCCCTAATAAAAGTGCCGCACAGCAATCGCAATATTAATTCGCGACACGACGTAGCGTACGGTCTGCAGCATCTGTAGAATAGGAATCCGCGTCGGGCCATGCATAGCCCCGGGCTCCATTTTTTGCCGCTGCGAGCGGCCTTTGCGCCGACAGGCGCTTTCGTGGTTCGGCGCTTTCCCTCTTCTTAAGTTTCGTTGCTTTTTTATACGATTTTCAGTTTCTTTCTTGGCTCCTTTCCCAGTTCCCGCGCTTTTCCTCGCGATTATGGACTACGCTTAGAAGACATGGATATTCATGTTTTGAACCACCCGCTGGTGGACCACAAGCTCACCGTTCTTCGCGACAAGAACACCCCGTCCTCCACGTTCCGCGAGCTCGTTTCCGAACTCGTGATGCTTGAGGCCTACGAGGCCACCCGCGACGTCGAAGTCGTGGACAAGCCGATCGAGACCCCCGTCGCTCCGATGGTAGGCAAGCACATCGCTTCCCCGGCGCCGATCATTGTGCCTGTGCTGCGCGCTGGCCTGGGCATGCTTGACGGCATGACCAAGATGATCCCGTCCGCTGAGGTCGGCTTCCTTGGCATGAAGCGCGACGAGGAGAACCCAACCCAGCAGATCACGTACGCGAACCGTCTGCCCGACGATCTGAGCGGCCGTCAGTGCTTCCTGATCGACCCGATGCTCGCCACTGGCGGCACGCTGGTCGCAGCAACACATTACCTGGCCGAGCGCGGCGCAAAGGATGTTACCGCCGTGTGCATTCTGGGCGCTCCGGAAGGCCTGAAGTTCGTTGAGGAGAACCTCGACCCATCCATTAAGTTCAAGCTGGTGCTGTGCGCCGTCGACGAGAAGCTCAACGACGAGTGCTACATCGTGCCAGGCTTGGGCGATGCCGGCGACCGTCTATATGGCGTGATCGACTGACCGCATCAGAGCTCAACCGAATCAACCCAATCAGTCAATCAAGTAAATCGAATAAAAACGGCCTGCCACAACGCAAATCATGCGGCGGCAGGCCGAAATCATATGTAAAACCTCTACTGCTCGTCGGGGACGAACGCCTCGAAAATATGATGGTCGAACCAGTCATCGCACTGGGCGAGCTCGTCGCGGCTGCGCACCGTCCACGACACGGGAACGGCACCCATGAAACGAGCCAACCGCACCTGCGGGCTGTTGCCGCCATGCCAGTCGTAGGCGACGAAATCAGGGCGGGAAATCCAGTCGAAAATCAACGCACCGGCCGCATATTCCTTGGCGAGCGCGGCCGGATCAGACGGCTTCTCCTCCCCTTGCGGCCACCAGGAAAGCTGGCCACGGCACACTTCCGGACGGTTCTCCTTATACCAGTTGACGGCTGCCGGATTGAACGATTCGATCACATACGCGCCAGAATAGGCCTGCAGCAGCGCGTCGCCCTTTTCCATGAGCTCGACATCGCGCGAACCCCACTTGGAATTGTCGTCGAACTTGTATTCGACGATCAGCGGCACACGACCCGCCACTACCTTGAGCACGTCGGCGAACAGTGGCACATGCTGGAAATACCCTTCCGGAGCGCTGTCAGGCGTGGTGACCAGCGGCGGCTTCTCAAGCGAACCCGGCAACGGCGCTGCCACGGCGGCACCGGGGGCGTCGGTTGGGAACAGCGGGATGCGGGTCAGCTCATCGTACGTGAGATCGGCGATACGGCGCGGATCTCCGGCGACGCGCATCAGATCGCCGTCATGCACCACCACGATTTCACCGTCGGCGGTCATCTGCAGGTCAAGCTCGATGCCATAGCCGGCTTCGCAAGCCGCTGCGAATGCCGCAAGCGAGTTCTCCGGAGCGATCGCACCAGTCACGCTGGGGCTGCCATAGCCGGCCTTCATGGCCATGCGACGTGCCAGCGCCACATACTCGCCGCTCTCGTTGGCATACTGCGCGGTCAGACCGGAACCCGCGTCATGCAGGCCACGATGCGCGTACCACACGTCGGGAATGGACGGCACATAATTGCGGCGCTTATCGGAGAAGGTACGCGGCGCGATCGCCCACACTGCGGCGCCTGCAGCGACTGCGCCGCCGAGCAGCGCCTTGTTGACGAATGATTTGGACATGGGCTTTCCTCCCTTACGCGGCCGCTCGCGCATTCTCTCGCGTTGGTTCTCACCGTTCGCGGCCATCGAATCTGTCTCTTCTGAGATTAGTCTATAAATCACAAAAACGGCGACCACCTACGCGATCCGCGATCGTATGTCGCCGTCTCAAGCCACCAACAGCCAAGCCATATCTCGACTACATATGGCAGATTTTGAGTCTCGTCACGAGGCATCTCGCTTATATATGGCAGACTGGAGTCAGAAAACATGCGTTTTCACACCCCCCTATATGGCTTTTTAGCGAAGTCTTCTGCCATATATAGGCGAGATGCTTCCTGACAGACCCGCAAATCTGCCATACATAGGCGAGTTATGAGCAAAATGGGGTCCGATGACGTCCGAGTTCACACAAACGTAGGGGTCGGACCCCAAAGGTCGGCGGCTGAATACGTGTGCTTGATCGTAGGCTTGGCCACTGAGCCGTGAAGAGGAAAGCCCAATGGGCTTTCCTCAGGCGAAGTGAGCGGCTTGCCGCGAAGACCGCGTAGCGGTACCTTGAGTGCGTCGAGCACACATATTCAGTCCAGAGGCCGAGGCTGAGAACTTACCACTTTTATATTGGATTCAGTTACGCAGCTTGCCCCGCTTGGCTACGAAGATGCAGCACCCCGCCGTGGCCAGCACCGTCATGGCAATGACGATTGCCGTAGTAGCGACGCCTGTAGAGCTTAGCTTCTTCTTACGTTGAGACTGAGATTGCTGCGATGATTGCGGTTTCGCAGAAGGCTCGGCATTATCACCGTCCTGCTTGCCGTTGTTATCGATATCCGGAATCGGCTTTGGAGTTGGCGTTGGTTCCGGCTCGGGCTCAGGCGTCGGATCGGGGGTCGGATCCGGAGTCGGTTCAGGTGCATGAACCTGCCATTCGGCGGCAGCCGGCGATGCACTGCCGGATTGAATCATCATGCGCAGCTTAGTGGTCTTCACCGCGTCAGTCCAGGTTGCCTCGCTCCATCCGCCGTTATCGGTACCGTAAGCGCCGGGAGCATTGGTGACCAATGTATATGTGGCATCGGGAATATCCACAAACGCATTCGTTCCAGCATCCCAATACTGCAGTTTCCACGACGCCGGCATTCCCAAGCCCCCTCCATCGGAGGTGAATTGCACACGGCTGGAATCGATGGTGACTTCGCGATCCCATTCGTAGTCGAGCTTCATTTCACCGGTATTCGGCCACGTACCCCAAATGCAGGCGTTATCAACCGTGCAATCGCCCGGAATGGTTTTGCCGTCGTTAAGCGCGGCAACACCAGCTGTCCAAGAAGACGCTTTTTTGTCCACGTCAGTAGCAACGGCATCTTGCTCGATATAGCCGGCCAACGGCACCGACGTATCGGATGGAATATCTTTGACGCCCGCAGCCGACATATTGCCAGCAATGTCCGAAGCCCGATAGCTCACCGTTTCGCGCTTCGACGAAGAAGCAGTAATCGCCGCGCCTTCTTCATATTGCTGCCATTCGCCGTTTCCAACCCGGTATTCCACCGTTTTCACACCGGATCCAGCACCATCTGAGGCGGTCAATGCCATAGTGCGGGAAGCCGTATCTACCGAGGCGGTCACCGTAGGAGCCGTAGCATCCACACGCGCTTCCGCAGCAGCGATTTCGCTCACATTGCCGGCCGCATCAGTGGCACGCGCACGCACACTCACTATCCCCTCGCCAGTCACAGCCTGTACCGCAGTGTTCACATTCGTTCCGACGGTCACCCATGCGCCATCCCCGACCGCAAGTTCGAGTTCTGCGATCGGCGCAGCCGCATTGTCGGAAGCCGTAATAAGAGCGATCGGTGAAGTGACCAGCCAACCATCATTGCCAGCCGTGCCAGCCAATGCCACACGCACGGCAGGAGCAATGGTATCAGCCGGTTTTACGTAATCGTCGGAAACATGTACGGTCACGGCTACGTTGCCGGCTGTCAGATCATCAGCCTGCTGCTTGGTTTCAATGCCAGCAACCACACCTTGCACGGTGAACTCACCCGCCTGCGCATACGAAGAAGCAGACACCGTGCGCCACAAAACCGGAGTTTCCACTGTTTCCGAGCCGTACGCGACTTTCACCGTGTTCGACAATTCCGGCGCGTCTCCGGTCTTGGCGTAGACGTCGGCTGGCTGTTCAGCCACAACTGCTCCCTGTTGCGCGTATACTTCCCATTCAGGAACGCCAACGGAAGCATAGCCCCCGTCAACGGCTTGCGCGGTCATGTCAAGTTTGAGCGCAATGGTGGTCACTGCGTCGAATGTCACTTCATTAGGCGCGTTCTTGCCTGTATCCACGCCGTATTCGCTGGAATTGGGCACGACCTTCCAGGAACCGTCTGCGTCAAGATATTGCAGTTTCCATGAGGCAGGGGCACGCAATGCGTTCGCATCGGTATCGAACCAGACTTTCGATCCATTCACACGTACAGCGCCATTCCACTGGTAGATCAGTGAATCGGAGGATTGTGTTTGTGGCATCTTTCGATAGTTCGTCCAATGGTTCGGCGGTACTACAGCAGTTTCCAGCACTCGCCCGTCGTTCACGGAACCCTTGTAGGCGGGTGTTTCGGTGTAGGTCGCGTCCACTGACGCATAGGGGGCCACGTTGCGTGAGGGTTGCAACCGTTCGGCTTTGGTCGGATGCGAAACGGCGTTTATGCGCCCGCCATTCCACGTCACTTCATCGATGCAGACTGCACGGCGGAAGTCAGTACCACCAGTCTTGTCTCCAGTGTGGTAGGTGACCCACCATTTGCCGCCGAATCGTTGAATCGACGGATGCATGGTGGTGGACGATCCCGATTCGACGATTACGCCTTGGTACGCCCACGGCCCAAGAGGGCTTGCCGACGTAGAGTATTGCACGCACGCCTGATAGTTGGATTCCACGCAGGTCGCCACTCCCGACCCGGGTTTGCCACCGTCGTACACGTTGTAGTAGGTGTCTCCTTCACGGAACACCCATGCCGCCTCAAAGAAGCCTTTGGGCCCGTTGGCATAAGCGCCGCCGTTGTCGCCCAAGGTCAGCGACGCGTTCACTTGGTTCGCATAGTCGCTGCCAAGCACGTCTTTGCTGGCATCGTAGTCGGGTATGTTGGCGAGCGCGTCGGCGTCACGCATATTGTAGATTTTCGGCGCTCCGTCCGCCGTTCCGTCCATGGTTTCCACGGCAACATATGAGGTGCGGCCAGTGTTGGCGTCCCGCTGCATTTTTACGGCGAGTTCGCTGTTGAAGGTGCCGAAGTGCAGATATCCGGTACCGTCATTGTCCACGAAGAATGCGGGATCGATGGTTTCGATTTGCGTCTGCGTGGTAGTCAGCAACGGCGCTCCGATGGCGTCGACCCATGGTCCGAGGGGGCTTTTTGATTTGGCCACGCCGATGGAGAACGGGTCGGCTCCCGCGGCTGCGTTCTTGTCTTTGACTGGCACGTAGTAGTAAAACCAGTCGTCGGCCGTGTCTGCGGTGCCAGCATCGTCGACTACTACTTGTCCTGCGTAGGCTCCGTCGCCGGTTGCCCAGTCGAACAGGTCGGCTTTGGCGATGGTCTTGTAGTGCGTCCATTTGCCGGATTCCGGATTGTCGGTTACGTAGACGCCCCAGTCTTTCATATTGAAGGACCCGTAGGTTGGTTCGGCCTCGTCGTGTCCGGTGAATACGAAGAGTTTGCCATCGTATTCAAGGGTGGATGCGTCTGCGGAATAGTAGTTTTGCGACAGGTCGTTGGGGGTATTGGTTCCTTCGTTCTGCCCGATGGGGTTGCGAAGGGTTGTCGGCAACGCACTGTTGTCGATTTGTGTGACGGTGACGTCGGGATTGCCGACCGGCAGATCGTTGTAGGCATGTCCGGCGACGCTGGGCGCGGTACTTGCGTCGGCCGCGTTGGCTGTCTGCATGGTTGCGATTGCTCCCGTGCATAAGGTGGCTGTGGCTGCGATGCCTGCCACCAGCGTCTTCATCGACGCATGTGAGATGTGCGAAAAGCTCATGAATATTCCTGTTTTCACGATTGGATATTGAAAAGTCCTCTTACGGATTGCTTAGGTTACGTTGGTATTCCTCGTGCGATCCGTAAGAGGACTTGAGCAATTGCTAGCGCTAGTCGCGGTTGCGGCGCGTCAGCATGATGGCGGCTCCCGTCAGCAGGACGATCATTCCTACGACGGCGATGCCGATGACATTGCTGCCGGTGCTGCTGATTGCGGCACTGACTTCAGACTTGGAAACCGGCTTGTTTCCAGGCTTGGCATTCGGCTTGGGGTCGGTCTTGTCGTCGTCCGGCTTCGGTGCTGGCTTGAGTTCAAGTCCGGCGATGGCCTCGGTCAGCTGCTTGACTGCGGCATCCGCATCAGCTTGGGTGGCGTTCTCATCGTTCAACACCTTGGAGGCGGCATCCACTGCTTCAGCCAACTTCTTGGCGCTGGCTTCGGTGTAGAGGTCACCGCTGACGCCCTGTGCCTGGTCAAGAACCGTCTTCAACTCAGTGGTGTCGGCTTTCTTCACCAGTGTCTGCTGGGCTTCTTCAAGCTGCTTGATGGCCGCATCCACCTGATCCTGGGTGGCGCTCTCGTCCGCATACACCTTTTGAGCGTTACCCATGGCTTCGGAGAATGCCTTCCAGCTGTTCGGCGTGAAATTAGCTTGTTGCACGGAACCGGCTGCGTTGATGGTGGATTCGAGCCTGCTCTTGTCCACGCTTGGTTCCGGATCAGGGGTTGGATCCGGGTCAGGAGTCGGTTCTGGATCAGGAGTGCTTTCCGCAGCATGCACGCCCCACTCGGCAACCGCCAGACCGAAGGTGACGCCCTCGGCGGTCGGCGGATCAAGCACCAAGCGCAACGACGTGGTCTTCACCGGAGTGAACGTGGCCATGCTCCAGCCTTGAGCATCGTCAGAGGCACGTGAGGCCGGGGAATTACGCACGGTGGTGTATTGCGCATTCTCCACATCCTTCCATATACCATCAGAAGCCAAGTACTGAATCTTCCAGCTGTCCGGAACATCCAAACCACCCTTGACATCATTACGCTCCGCGAAGTTGGCCCAGAACTGCACACGGCTGGAATCGACGGTGGCTTCCTTGCTCCAGGTGTACTGCGCGTACATGCCAGCGGAAGCTTGACCCCAGCTGCCCCACACGCGGCCATTCACATCGGCGTCATCATCAGACGGCCACGTATCGTCAACCAGCACACCATCGTTGAGCTTGCCGGAAGCCGGAGACCAGCTCGCCTCGGCACTCACCGTGGTGTCAATGGCCCTGCCTTCAATCCAACCAGTCAACGGAGTATCGGGCTCCGGCTTGGGATCCGGCGTCGGCTCAGGATCAGGATCGGCACCACCATTCGGATCGGCGACCACATGCACTGTGATCTTGGCCTGCGAGCTTGAACCCTCAGCCGTGCCGGACACCTCATAATCGCCGATGGTGTCCAACTTGACGCCGGCAACACTTGCCTCATCCCACATAACCGTGCGATCGTCAAGCATGCCGTTGGGGAATCGCACCGGAACCACAGACGGCAAAGCCACCGACTTGGAATTCTGGTACACCGTCTGTTCGATCGGCTGAGCCGCACCAGCAGTCTGAGACTGCGCGTCGGAACGCACGCCAATAGTGGCCTTGGTTCCAGCGAGCGCGCCAATAACCGTTCCGGAAACCGCAAACTCGCTATCGGAAGCAAGCTGATCGTCAGTGATGGCATCCCACGCAACACTCAAGTCACGACGGGAACCGTCCGTATAGCTGGCACTCACCGTCTTCGGCAGATTCACATCGGCAGCCTTGCTGCCAGTCTGCACCATACGATTCACGCCATCCACGCTCACCGGATCAAGCGCATACGCCTCAAATTCGGTAGCACCAACAATGGCACCCTTCGGGAACAGCACACGCAACTTGTTCGTCTCCACCGTTTCGGCAAAACGAACCTCATTGCCTTCACCCTGCATCGTGGTATAAGACTGGCCGGCGGCAAGCTTCACATCCTGCCAATCGCCATTCTCATCCGCATACTGCAACTTCCACGACTTGACCATCGGCACACCGCCACCGTCAGTCCAGAAGAACAGCTTCGCCTTCTTCAACGGAACAGTGCCATCCCAGGCAAGCTGCAGCCACGGCTCGGTACCGGTATTGTCACCCCAATTATTCCAAGTCTCATTCGGAGTATTGGTATACAACACCTGACCGTCGATAACCTTCTTGGCATTGTCCTTCGCCTGATATGGATTGGTGAAGCTGGCGCTCGCAGTGGACTGTGAAGCCACATTCACCGTGCCGTCGGAAGGAATGCCGTGAACGGTGACTTCCTTGAAACCGGTCTTCTCACCGTCGAATGCGGTGAGTTTGAGCACATAGTCACCCTCACGGTTGAACGTGACCGTAGTGTTGGCAGCGGTTGCGTCGACGAACTTCGCTTCGCCGTTTTCAGGGCCAGACACCTGCTCCCATGTGGTGGTGAGCGTGTCAGACGGCAGGCCGTCGTCCTTCACCGCGCCCACCAGCTGCGCACCGGACGAGGTGCTGCTGGCAATGTAGGCGTCAACGCTTGGCGCCTGGTTCGTAGGTTCGCCTTCCGGCACAATGTCGGTTTCGTAGGCCTGAATCTCCTTCAAGCCAATGGCCTGACCTGCTTGCGGAGTGAAGGTGGCACGAATGGCTTTGGTCACGACCTTGGAGAACTGCACGCGGTTGTAGTTGGCTCCCGCGTAAGTAGGCGTACGCACCTGGTTCGGCAGGACATGCCATGCGCCGGCCTCATCCTGATATTCAAGCGTGTACACCGACGGCTCACTGTAGCCGGAAATCGTCTGGCTGGACGAGGTCTGGTAGAAGTACAAACGCACGTCGTCGATGTTCTGCACGCCATTCTTGAACGTTACGGTCAGCGAATCCTTGGCGTTCTTGGATCCCTTGGTGCCCCAGAAGGATTCCATCACGTTCTTGCCGTCCACTGCATTGGTTGCCGGGTAGCCCTTGGTTTCGTAAGTGGCTTCCACATCGGCGTCCTTGGCCACGTTGGTCTGGCTCTTGGACGCTTCGTCCACGTTCTGTCCGGACAGCGCGAAGATCTGCGTAACCCTGCTGTTCGATGCACAGGTCACTTCGTTGGCGTTCGGCATGGTGGCGGTGGTCGCGCCGGTGATCACCGCTCCGGAATCATCGGCAACCTCAACGGTTCCACTGGCCGGATCGTAGATGAGGTGGGCGAGCTTATCGGAGGTGAACACGGCGTTGCCGTCCACATACAGGGTATATCCCTTCGGAGCGTTGTAGGCGCCGTCGTTGTTCCATACGATCGACAGATCCTGCCCGTGGTAGCTCAGGTTGTTGACGGTGAAGTGGTTCCAACCGGGAATCTCGATCGGATTGAGTTCAATCTTGTTGTCTTCACGCGGAACCATACCTGCCACGTCTTCCACAATCGTCCAGTTGGTGGTGCCAAGCTGGGTGTGGTGAATCCAGGAACGGTAGGTGATCTTTCCACCGTTCTTGCTGGCGTCGGCGTTCTTCTCCGGAATCGTGCTTCCTGCGGAATTATTATCCATATTCCAGAATTCGTTCTGGTCCGGATACTGGTTGTCGCCTCCCTGATAATGCGAGAACGCAACCCAATACAGCAGTTTCTTGAACGATTCGTTCGTGATATATCCGTTGTCTGCAGCATTATAATCACGGATTCCCGCAGAATAGATTTGCAGCAGCGGAGTTGCATTGATAATGGAGAAATTGTTTGATCCTGGGAAATTCAGCGCCTTCTTGTCTGCCTGATTCGCGGTGAAGAACGGGAAAATCGGGAATTCGTCGGCATCTTCGAACAAGCGCAACGCACTATCGTAATCATCATTGCCGGTCGGCATCAGACCTTCGGAATACGGATAGTAGTTGTTGAGTTCCTTGTATTTCGCGAATTGACCGTCGTTCAGCCACTTGTGCAGCAGCAGTTTGCTGTCGGAATCCCACAGGTTGTCGAGCACATCCTGCTTGATGGCGTCGGCGATCTGCTGCATTTCAGCGGCTTTTTCGGTGTCTCCGGCAGCCTTGTATGCTTGCGCGGCGGCATTGGCGTTGGCCCACATGTTGGCGGAACCGTCGGCACGGTCCATACGCTGGCCGGAACGACCGGGTTCGGAGAACGACACCGCGTCGGCATCGTTGCCGGTCATGGACCACCACGACCAGTCGATCAGCTTGTTGCCGTTGCTATTCTGGTTGTCGTTGCTGTCTGGCTCGCTTTGCGAATTGAGCAGACCTTTGACATCTTCGGAACCGTAATCACCCAACGCTTCAGCCAATGATGACGGGCCGCCGTGCACCTTGTAGGAGTCCCAACCGGCCTTGGTGATGTACTGCGTGTAGCTGTGGTTCCAATTGGCTGGATCGCCCGGATTGTCGTGGTAGTAGTAATACCCGGACTGGCCTTTCTTGGCTGTCTGCCCGGCCGACACCCAAGTGCCGTACGAGTATTCGGCGTTACGGAACCACTTGGTGTCGTTGATGAACATGCCGGATGTCAGCACGATCTGGTTGTTGTATCCGAGCACGCCTTCGATGGAGGTCGGATACTGGAACGTATTGCCCGGCATATTGGCATCCAACATGTTGAAACGGCTCAGCCACCAGCGGTAGAACACGGTTTTGTCGATATTGTGTTCCTGGGTTTCCACGTAAGGAATGTTATCGACCCACCACTGGTTGTAGGTGGTCACGGAATCCTTGTAGGAAGCGGCCGGATCGGTGAGATCGCCGTTGAATCGGGCTTCGTATTCCGCGGTGGAGTCCGGCAACTCGTTGGCGATCAGGCCAAGCTGCAGCTTGGTGGTTTGTGGCACGTTCGCTTCCAAGGTGAGGGTGGAAGCGAGTTTGCCGTCCTTTACGGTGAAACCGTTGCCGGAGAACCGTGGATAGATGGTGGTCAGATCGTTCTTCACATTGAAGCGACCGGTCAGTTCAGTGTCGCCGTCATTGCCGTCTTGTGCGAATGGCGAGGCTGCTGTCAGCGTTACGTCACCGCCGGTGGTGCTGGTGATGGTGAAATTCGCGACCATCACATTGGTGTAGGTGATGTACTTGACTTCGGTGACGGTAATGGTCTTGTCGCCGTTGGTGAATTCCGTGGTGAAGTAGCTTGGCGTCTGCTTGCGCTTGTCGGTGTTCTCGCGCAGGGTCTGCTTGGAACCGCCAATGCTTACCTCAACGGTAAAGCCGTCGTTGCCGGTCTGATCCCAGTATGCGACATCTCCTACGAAACCAAGTGCTTCCGGCGTATGCGTGTACATGAATGCGGCACGGCCACGTGAGAACAGATATTCGTTCTTGTCTGCGCCCGCATAGTTGTAGTCGCCAGCATCGTTGGTGCCGGTACCGTTTGGTGCGGTGCCTGTGCGCGTCAGCATCTTGTCGATCCAGAAGTCGTGTGCGGTGTCGGTTCCGGCACCGTTGGCAACATCCGCATCGAACACCTGCTTGAGGTAGCTTGTCGAGGGATCGAAAGCGACGCCGGTGCCCGGAATCGGGTCGGCGGCCCCCTTGAAACTCGGATACCCCATGGCAGAGTTCGGATTGGTCAGCGCGTCATTGGCGTATGCGGTCGTCACACCGCCAGACAACAGTGTGGCCACTGCCGTCAGCACGCCCAATGACGTGACAATCCCTTTCTTCCTTGTTGATGGTGTCATCAATTCCTCCTACATGGACCATCGTTGGCCCTTGGTTGCCAAGGCTCGTTCCCTGGCATCCAACTTTCTTTCTGTAGGAATGAGAGTCGTGCGATGGACATGAGATTGGAGCGTCCACCGACATTTCAAGAATACATGACGCGAATACGGTTTCGCAAATTTTCTTTCAGTTTTCTCCAATGCTTTCTAAGTGAACTGCCATACGATGGCTTTTATGCGAAAAGGAAAGTTTTCGCATTTTCCCGTCTTATACTAGGGGCTATGACAAAACCGGCCACCCCATAAGGGGCAGCCGGTCTCTCATTCCAGTCAGCGCGGCGCATTCGGCTCCAATCGATCACGCCGCGCTCACCCGCTTCCCGGCACCATGGCACTCATAGCGCCGGGTAGCAAGTCTTTCTTTTGTTTAGCTGCGCAACCACACGTTCATTTGGCCGAGTTCGCGGTTGGCCCATGCGTAGTAGGGCACCAGCTTGAGCGACGTCCGCTCATCTGAGGCGTCACGCTGAGCGGACATGTACAACGGGGCGTCCACGGCATCCGCAGCTTCACGAACGGCAGGCAACGTCACCGCGTCAACACCTCCAAGCAAATCACTCTCGAAAGTAACCGTGGCATCCGCAGCATCCACGCCATCAGCAAGACGGTACGTCCACAGATCGCCGGCATTATCGGCTTGCTCCGCGCAATAGACGAGCGGACCGCGCATCACCGCAACACGACCAGATCGGAAGAGCACAC
>ERZ810282.399-NODE-399-length-13859-cov-6.44828_pt1 | contig 13859 bp, 9 predicted proteins | sample MGYA00520341_ERZ810282 | MGnify/ENA primary metagenome ERZ810282 (study PRJEB31588, sample SAMN03398949) | human gut metagenome | study: EMG produced TPA metagenomics assembly of the PRJNA231909 data set (A prospective, longitudinal analysis of the... | reverse complement strand
TCGCCAGAGGCTCCCCTCGGTAGGGGAGCTGTCTGCGAAGCAGACTGAGAGGTTGAGCTATTTACACGACTAAAATTATTTTCAAGAAGTGCTTACTGCGCACTTGCAGCCTCCTGCTCCCCTTCTGCACCGGCCTCGGAGGAAGCCTCTGCCTCCCCTGCGGCCTCGCCGGAAGCGGTGCTCTCGGCTGCGGCCTCCGAAGAGGCTGCGGCAGAGTCGGCGGCGATGTCAGCGTCGTTCACGCCGCCCACGGTGGTGACGCCGGTGAGCTGCTGTGCGCAGCTGACGGCGCGCTGTATCTGCGGGTCCGTGTCGAGGGTGTAGTCATAGTAGCTGGCCTGCTCGTCGGCAGTCAGCGGGCGCTCCACGTCCACGGTCAGGCCGGTGCCGTCGAAGCAGGAGCCGTCGCCGCAGATGAGCTTTGCCACCGTGACCACGACGGCACTGCCGTCCGAGAGGCGCTGGGGGCTGCTCTGGATGGTGCCTTTGCCCATCGTGGTGCTGCCCACGAGGCGGGTGCCGCACAGGGTGCGCAGGCTGGATGCAAAGAGTTCTGCCGCGCTGGCGGTGTTCTCGTTCACGAGGCAGACGGTGGGCTGGCTGATGACCGAGTCGCCGGTGCTGCTGCCCAGCAGGGTGCGGTTGCCTGCCTTATCCTCCGCGTAGGCCAACACGCCTTCCGGCGCGACGAGTTCGATGCAGCTGATGGCGTCATCAAGGATGCCGCCGCCGTTGTCGCGCAGGTCGAAGATGAAGCTCTGGGCGCCGCTGGCGGTCAGGCTGCGGAGCGCAAAGTCCAGCTCACTGGGGGTGGAGTTGTCGAACTGCCAGATCTTGATATAGCCCACATTGCCCTGCACCAGCGCGGAATCGACGCTGTTGGCCGTAAAGCCGGAGTGGGTCAGGTCGGCGGTGTGCTGGGCGTTCTCGCTGTCCAGCCAGCCTACATTGACGCTCGTGCCGCTCTCGCCCCGGAGCTTGTTCTGGACAGCCTCCACGCTGCCCAGACTTTTGATGTCTGCGCCGTCGATGGTGGTGATGTAATCGCCCCGCTGGAGGCCGGCCTCCTTGGCAGGAGACTCGTCATACACTTTGATGACCTTGGCGTAGCCGGACTGGTCGATGGCCAGCTCCACGCCGATGCCCATCAGCTTGCCGCTCTGGGCGTTGAGCAGGTCGGTATAGGCCGAGGCGGTGTAGTAGCGGGCGTACTTGTCGCCGGTACCCAGCAGATAACCGGCAGTCAGACGGTCGTACAGCACGGTCTCGTCGATGTCGTAGTAGTCGTTGGCGCGCACATAGCGGTCTACCTCGGCCACCTTGTTGTACATGCTCTCCTTTTCCTTCACGCTGGTGACGGTGTGGTCAAACAGCCGCATCGCCATCAGCATCGTGATGGAAAAAGTGACCGTCATTGCCAGAATGACGATGGTCACGGTCATCCCTACGGAAATTTTGCGATTCATTCAGTGTCCTCCCCCAGTTCAGACCAAAAACATCAGAATGACACTGCCCAGCACCGACAGCAGGAACACTCCTGCCAGAATCAGACAGCCCACCCGAAGGATACGCTTGCGTTTTTGCTCGTTCATTTCGCCTTGTGGCCTCCTTTGACCCCTCGACTTCAATTACAGTTGTATTATCTTATCGGAATATAACCGCGGGGATTGACCGCATTGGCCTTGGAACCGCCCTTCCACACCTCGAGATGGAGGTGGTTGCCGGTAGAGTTGCCGGTGGAGCCCACATAGCCGATGAGGTCGCCCTGGTTGACATACTTGCCCGCCGACGTTGCCACCGAGCGCATATGGCCGTAGAGGGTGGAGTAGGCGTTGCCGTCTGTCATTTTGCCGTGATAGATGACGACATAGTTGCCATAGCCGCCGCTGGACCAGCCGGCCACCTGCACATAGCCGCTGGCGGCTGCGTAGATGGGCGTGCCTGCGGGGGCGGCAAAGTCGATGCCGGCGTGGAGCTTGTTGACTCCGGAGACCGGGTTTTTGCGCCAGCCGTACTCGCTGGAGATGCGGGTATAGCTCTTGAGCGGGCAGATAAAGCCGCTGAAGCTCAGCTGGGGCTTGCTGGCCGCTGCCGCTGCGATGAGCTTCTGGATCTCCTTCTTGACGGCCTCGTAGTTCATCTCGTCCGACTCGATGGCCGCCTGGGCGTTCTTCTGGGCCTGCTGGGCCTCAGCGGCGCTCAGACGGGCCTCCTTGACGCTGTTGTTGAGCTCGTTCTGCTTGGACTGCATCTGCTTGTTCTGGGCGTCCAGCTCAGCCTTTTTGTTCTGCAGCTGGGTGCGCTCCTCCACGAGCTGGGTGCGGTCGGCCACAAGGGCTTCCTTCGCAGCCTTCATGTTGTCGAGTATCTCGGTGTCCTTCACCGAGATGTCCTGCATGACCTCATTGAAGGTCAGAAGCTCGTACAGATCGTTCACAGCCCGGAGCATGGCGACGCTGCCGCCGTCCCGCAGCTCCTGCATGGCGGCCATGTGGCTCTTGAAATCGTCCCACTGGTCGGCGATCTCCTGCTCTTTCCGGGCGATCTCGTTCTGCTTGGCGGTGATCTCCTGCTCTTTGACGCCGATGCTGTTCTGCACCTCGGAGATCTGGCTCTTGAGGACGCCGATCTGGCTCTGGAGCACCGAGACTTTTTCCTTCAGCTCAGACTCGAGGGCCTTGGCAGCAGCTTCCTTCTTTTTGGCGTCGCTCAGCTCCGTCTTATGCTGCTTGATGGACGCAGAGATCTTGTCCAGCTTGTTCTGCAGCGAGCTCATGCTGGTGGCCGCACTGGCCGGATAGACCGTCACGCTCAGCACGAGGCAGGCGGCGGCCAGAAAGGCGCAGGCGGCGCGCATCATGGCCGAATGGCCCGACGGCTTTGCGTGGCGGGGCGGATGGTGCAGGACAAAGCCTGCGGAATGCTTGTCGTGGTACACAGTAGGCCCTCCTTACACGTTCAGGTGCTTTCGGATGGAGAACATACTGCCCAGACCGCCCACCAGAGCGCCGCCCGCGAGGCTGTAGGTCAGGATGGTGGGCCAGACATTTTCCAGCGGCACTAGAGCCGTACCCATGAGCATCTGCCACAGACCGCCCAGCGTGGGCGACAGCTGAACGATGTAGGCATAGCCGCCGATGGTGGCAGCTGCCGTCAGGATGCCGGAGAGCAGGCCCATCGTCAGGCCCTCGATGACGAAAGGCAGGGTGACGAGGGCGTTGGTAGCACCGACATACTTCATGATCTCGATTTCACGGCGGCGGGCAAAGACGCTCAGCCGGATGGTGGTACCCACCGTGATGATGCTGACAGCCATCAGCACCAGCACCAGACCGCGCCCGACCTTGGTGACAGCCTGCTGGACCTCCACAAAGGTCTTGGTCATCTCGATGGGAGCGGTGACGCTGTAGACGCCGCTGATGTTCTCGAACTGCTTGCTGATGGTCTCCATCTGGCTCAGATCAGACAGGGAGACGCGGTAATTGGCCTTAAAGGGGTTGTCGTTCTCGAACTCGTTCAGCAGGGCGGCATAGTCAGACATATAGCCCTTGTACTGGTTGAGGACGTCTTCTTTGGACATATACTGCACCCGGCTCACACCTGCGGTGCCGCTGAGGGCATTGCCCACAGACTGGATGGTGGCGTCATCGGCCTCGGGGTCCACGTAGACCACCATCTCGTTCTGGCTGCCCAGATAACTCACCATGCTGTCCACATTGACTTCAATGAGGCTGGCGAAGATGTTCAGGGTCATGCAGACGCTGAGGGAGGCGATGCAGGCGATGGTCATGGCCCAGTGCTTGCCGAGGTTGCGCACGCCGCGCCGGGTGAGGAACCCAAACGTAGAGATCTTCATACGTGTACCTCCTCGCCGAAGCTGGCCGGAACATCGGAGATGATGCGGCCATGCTTCAGGGTGATGGTGCGGCGGTTGAAGCGGCGCACCAGTTCATGCTCGTGGGTGACGACAAGCACCGTGATGCCCATCTCGCTGACGCGTTCCAGCAGTTCCATCATCTCAAGGCTCATCTCGGGGTCGATGTTGCCGGTGGGCTCGTCCGCAATGACGAGGCGGGGGCTGTGGGCCAGAGCGCGGGCCACGGCCACGCGCTGCTGCTCACCGCCGGAGAGGAACTCGGGGTAGACCTTTGCCTTATCTTCCAGATGCACCAGCTCCAGCATGTAGTTGACGCGCTCTTTGATGTCTTTTTTGCCGATATTGGTGACATGCATGGCAAACGCCACATTCTCGTAGACCGTCATGGTGGGGATGAGGCGGAAATCCTGGAAGATGATGCCCATCTGGCGGCGAAGGAAAGGCACTTTGCCCCGGCGCAGCCGGGCGACATCCTTGCCGTCCACCATGACGCGGCCCTCGGTGGGCAGCTCTTCGCGGAGGATGAGCTTGAGCAGAGTGGACTTGCCGGCGCCGGAGTGGCCCACCAGAAAGACGAACTCGCCGTCGTCTACATGGAAGTCGATGTCCTCCAGAGCGGGAGTATCACTCCGTTTGTATATCTTGGTGACATGTTCAAAATCTATCATGAGTATCTTGCTCCTGAAAAATTTATTTGGCACAGAAGTTCCAGACCATTACAAAAGAAACCGGCCAGCATCGGGGTCGAGCGGCCGGTTTCGGCGTCCGCAGCCGGAGCGGCTGAGACGAAATATCAATATTTGGCCGGGTTGTTGGACAGGTACTTCTTGACCATGAGCGCTACCTTGAACACGATAGCGTCGTCGAACTCACGCAGATCCAGACCGGTCAGCTTTTTGATCTTTTCCAGACGATACACCAGCGTGTTGCGGTGGACGAACAGGCCGCGGCTGGTCTCGGAGACGTTCAGGTTGTTCTCGAAGAAGCGCTGGATGGTGAACAGGGTCTCCTGGTCCAGGCTCTCGATGCTGCCCTGCTTGAACACTTCGCGCAGGAACATCTCGCAGACCGTGGTGGGCAGCTGGTAGATAAGACGTGCGATGCCCAGATTGTCGTAGCGGATGATCTGCTTCTCGGTGTCGAACACCTTGCTGACCTCCATGGCGATCTGTGCTTCCTTAAAGGAAGTAGCCAGGTCCTTCACGTTGGCGATGGGGGTGCCGATGCCCACGACAGCCTTGATGTAATGCTCGCCGGACAGGGTGTCCACGATGCTGGCGGCCAGCTTCTCCATATCGGTGCGGTCGATGCCCTTGCGGATCTCCTTGACCAGAACGGTGTCCGTCTCGCTGATGTTGAAAACGAAGTCCTTCTGCTTGTCGGGGAACAGGCTGCTCACCACGTCGTAAGCGGAGATGTCGCCGCCGCTGGTGACGCGGACGATGAACACCACACGGGAGACGTCGGTGGCAAAGTGGAGCTCACGGGCCTTGGCGTAGATGTCGCCGGGCAGGATGTTGTCCAGCACCACGTTCTTGATAAAGTTGGCCTTGTCGAACTTCTCATCGTGATACTGCTTGATGCTCTGCAGGCTGATGGACAGCACAGCGGCAAACTGGCCCGCAGTCTCGTCCGCACCTTCCACAAAAACGGCATAATCGTTATGCTTTGCGCTGGAGAACTGCTGGTAGGTGTAGCCATCCCGCACGAAGCGGTCACCGGCCGTCAGACGCTCTGCCATAAAGCCCTCGCGCACCTCGCCGATCAGATTCAGCTCCGAGCAGGAGATGACAGCGCCGGTCTCATCCACCACGCCGACCACGCGGTCGATCGCGTCCTTCATCTGGTAGATCACGCTCTGAAATACTCTATTGGCCATAAATGGATACCCCTTTTCCTCTCTTGTGCAAACCGCAGGTGGGCGGGATTGTGATTTTTAACAATTTCGCCGCATTACATTTTATATTTTACACAAAAGAATTTACTTTTGCAACATATTTCACCAAAAAAAATTCTTCTTTCTTGTTGAAATTATCTTTCGGGGTCATTTTCGGGCCAAAAAGGGCCTTTCTGCGTGGTTCTGAGGGCTATTTTACCGGTAAAATGTGATACTTTTTTGAAAACCGGGTGAAAAGCAGTCCTTTACCCCGTGGTAATTTTCGCCACCTCGTCGGCTGTCAGCTCCCGCCACTGGCCCGGGGCAAGGCTTTCGTCCAGCGCAAGCCCGCCGATGGCGTCCCGGTGCAGGGCGTTGACGCCCGCACCGTAGACGCCGAACATCCGCTTGATTTGATGATACACGCCCTGCCTGAGCAGGACGCGGACCGTCAGCCCGTCGGGGGTGAGGGCGGACACTTCCGCCGGCGAAAGGGCCGTGCCGTCGGCAAGGGTGACGCCCGAGGCAAAGCCGGCCTTCATCTCTTCCGTCAGCGGGGTGTCGATGACGACGGTGTAGGTCTTGGAGACATGGCGTTTAGGCGCGAGGATGTCGTGGGCAAAGCCGCCGTCGTCCGTCAGCAGGACGAAACCGGTGCTGGTCTTGTCCAGCCGCCCGGCCGGGAACAGCTCCCGCCGGGGATAGGCATCCCCCACCAGATCCACGACCGTCGTGTCCCGCTTGTCGGTGGAGGCGCTGACGACGCCCGCGGGCTTGTTGAGCATAAGGTAGACGAACTGCCGGTAGGCCAGCGCCTTGCCGTCCACAGCCACGGCGTCAGCCTCTTTCAGCTGGGCATCCCCTTTCCTGCAGACCGCGCCGTTGACCGTGACGCGGCCTTTCGCCAGCAGTGCCTTCGCCTCGCTCCGGGTGCATTGGGCCGTCTCGGCTAAATATTTATCGAGTCGCATGAAAACTCCTTCTGTGTGCAGAAAAGAGGCCGTTGCCTGCGGCAACAGCCTCTTTTTCTGTAAAATCACGTTTAGACGCTCAGGTTTGCGTGCTGTTCCACAGCATCCGGGTTGGCGTCAAAGATGGGCTTGAGGATGTGAGCAATGAACTCCTCCACCTGCTGGGGAGCGCGGCCCACAAAGTTCTCCGGCACAAGGCCCGCCACGATCTCCTCCTTGGTCAGACCAAAGGCCGGGTCGGCGGCGATGCGGTCCACCATGTCGTTGGGCAGACCCTCTTCCTTGACCTGCTTGCCGGCGGCGATGGCGTGCTGGCGCAGACGCTCGTGGAGCTCCTGACGGTTGCCGCCCTTCTCCACGGCCTGCATCATGATGTTCTCGCTGGCCATGAAGGGCAGCTCAGCCATCAGGCGGCTGCGCACGACCTTCGGGTAGACCACGAGGCCGTCGGTGACGTTGAGCATGATGTTCAGGATGGCGTCGGTGGCAAGGAAGCCCTCAGCCATGGCAACGCGCTTGTTGGCGCTGTCGTCCAGCGTGCGCTCGAACCACTGGGTGCCGGTAGTGAAGCTGGGGTTGAGCACATCCACCATCAGGTAGCGGCTCAAAGCGCAGATGCGCTCGCAGCGCATGGGATTGCGCTTGTAAGGCATGGCGGAGGAACCGATCTGGTTCTTCTCAAACGGCTCTTCCATCTCCTTGAAGTTGGCCAGCAGGCGCAGATCGGTGGCGAACTTCATGCAGCTCTGGCCGATGCCGGCCAGTGCGTTGAGGATGAAGGCGTCCACCTTGCGGCTGTAGGTCTGGCCGGACACCGGGATGACGGCCTCGCTGTCGAAGCCCATCTCCTCGGCGATGGAAGCATCCACGGCGCGGATCTTGTCGGCGTCGCCCTTGAACAGCTCCATAAAGGAAGCCTGGGTGCCGGTGGTACCCTTGACGCCGCGCAGCTGCAGAGTTGCCAGACGGTGGTCGATCTCGTTGAGGTCCATCACCAGCTCGTTGGCCCACAGGGTAGCGCGCTTGCCCACGGTGGTGGGCTGGGCGGGCTGGCAGTGGGTGTAGGCCATGCAGGGCATATCCTTATACTCCTCGGCGAACTTTGCCAGCTTTGCCAGCACGCCGATGAGCTTCTTGCGCACCAGCTCGAGGCCCTGACGCATCACGATGATGTCGGTGTTGTCGCCGACATAGCAGCTGGTGGCACCCAGATGGATGATGCCTGCCGCCTTGGGACACTGCTGGCCATAGGCGTAGACATGGCTCATGACGTCGTGGCGCACCAGCTTCTCCCGCTCGATGGCGACTTCATAGTTGATGTCGTCCACATGAGCTTCCAGCTCGGCCACCATCTCGGGGGTGATATTGGTCAGGCCCTGCTTCATCTCGGCCCGGGCCAGCGCCACCCACAGGCGGCGCCAGGTGCGGAACTTGTTGTCGTCCGAGAAGATGTACTGCATCTCATCGGAGGCATAACGGGTGGAAAAGGGGCTGATATAACGGTCATGCTGAGACATTAGGATGTCCTCCTTGGGTAAGTTTTACGAAACCTCAACCTCTCAGTCTCGCTCCGCTCGACAGCTCCCCTACCGAGGGGAGCCTCTGGCGAAGAGATAAAGCTTTACGAAATGCCAAAGCCTCCCCTCGTTAGGGGAGGTGGCATTGCGAAGCAATGACGGAGAGGTTTTCTCCTATTTTACCATCAAATCTTGAAATAGTCCACGCCGCCCTCGAAAATAGGCTGGTACTTGTCGCCGGTGACGTTCTTGTACAGGTACTCGCCGCTGCGCTCCGAATGGCCCATCTTGCCGAAGACACGGCCATCCGGGCTGGTGATGCCCTCGATGGCGAGGACGGAGCCGTTGGGGTTGTACTTCATGTCCATGCTGGGGGTTCCGTCCTGATCGACGTACTGGGTCGCGATCTGGCCGTTGGCGATGAGGGTGTCCAGCACGCTCTGAGGTGCCACGAAGCGGCCCTCACCATGGCTGATGGCCACGGTGTGCTGGTCGCCCACGCTGCACTTGGACAGCCAGGGGCTGCCGGTGGAGGCGATGCGGGTGCGCACCAGCATACTCTGGTGGCGGCCGATGGTGTTGAAGGTCAGGGTCGGGTCGCAGGCCGTGATGGGGCGGATGTCGCCGTAAGCGGCCAGACCCAGCTTGATGAGGGCCTGGAAGCCGTTGCAGATGCCCAGCATCAGACCATCCCGGTGCTGCAGCAGGTCGCGGACTGCCTCAGTGACCGCAGGATTGCGGAAGAAGGAGGCGATGAACTTTGCGCTGCCGTCCGGCTCGTCGCCGCCGGAGAAGCCGCCGGGCAGCATGACGATCTGGCTCTCGTTGATGGCCTTGACCAGTGCCTCGCAGCTGGCGGTGACGTCAGCGGGGGTCAGGTTGCGGATGACCAGCACCTCGGGGTCCGCACCGGCGCGGGCAAAGGCGTGGGCGGTGTCATACTCGCAGTTGGTACCCGGGAAGACCGGGATGATGGCCTTCGGCTTTGCCACGCCGATCTTGGGCGCAGCGGGGGCGGTCAGGCTGCCGTTGATCTTCTCGACGGCGGGGCCGGCCTTGCGGTAGGGATAGACGGGCTCGAGCTTGCTCTCCCAGATCTCCTGCAGCTGAGCCATATCCAGCTTGTCGCCGCAGCACTCGAAGGTGTAGTCTGCGGTGGTCTCACCCAGCAGCTCACCAGCCGGGGCGTCAGAGACCATCTCCAGCACGATGGAGCCGTACATGGGCTTAAACATATCGTGGGTGGCCATGTTGTTCATCATCTTGAAGCCGATGCGGTTGCCCAGACCCATCTTGAAGAGAGCCTCGGCCAGACCGCCATAGCCCACAGAGGAAGCAGCGGCCACCATGCCATCTTCCATCATCTGCTCAACTTTCTTATAGTTGGCCTTCAGGGAGAAGAAATTGGGGCAGCCGGTGACGGGGTCCAGGATGGGCCGGATGAGGACGACGGTGCTCTCAGGCTTCTTGAACTCGGTGGAGACGACGCGGCCGGCCTTGCCGATGGCGGTGGCGAAGGACACCAGCGTGGGAGGCACATCCAGCTGCTCGAAGGAGCCGGACATGCTGTCCTTACCGCCGATGGAGGCGATGCCGAGGCCGATCTGTGCGTCCAGTGCGCCCAGCAGAGCGGCCAGCGGCTTGCCCCAGCGCTCCGGGGAAGTGCCAAGGCGCTCGAAGTACTCCTGGAAGGTCAGGTAGGCGTCCTCATAGCGGAAGCCGGAGGCCACCAGCTTGGTCACACTCTCGACGACGGCCATCCGTGCGCCCACATACTGGTTGGCGCTCATGAGGTAGGGGTTGTAGCCCCATGCCATGCCGGAGCAGGTGTTGGTCTCGCCGTCCACGGGCAGCTTGGCCACCATGGCGTTCTGGGGGGTCAGCTGGCATGCGCCGCCGAAGGGCATCAGCACGGTGGCCGCGCCGATGGTGGAGTCGAATCGCTCAGAAAGGCCCTTCTTGCTGCAGACGTTCAAATCGCCCACCATGTTCTTCATCTTCTGCTCGAAGGTCACACCGGCCCACTGGGGCTGCCAGACAGTCCCCTTCTCAATGTGGACATTCTGGTGCTTCTCAGCGCCGTTGGAGTTCAGGAACTCGCGGCTGATGTTGACGATGGACTTGCCGTTCCACACCATGTTCAGGCGCTTTTCCTCGGTGACTTTTGCCACGGGGGTGGCCTCAAGGTTCTCCTCGGTGGCGATGGCAATGAACTTGTCCACGTCCTCAGGGGCCAGAGCCACGGCCATACGCTCCTGGCTCTCGCTGATGGCCAGCTCGGTGCCGTCGAGGCCGTCATACTTCTTGGTGACCTTGTTCAGGTCGATATACAGGCCGTCGGCCAGCTCGCCGATGGCGACAGAGACGCCGCCGGCGCCAAAGTCGTTGCAGCGCTTGATCATCTTGCAGGCGTCCTCGCGGCGGAACAGGCGCTGCAGCTTGCGCTCGATGGGGGCGTTGCCCTTCTGGACCTCAGCACCGCAGTGCTCGAGACTGTCCAGCTTGTGGGCCTTGGAGGAACCGGTGGCACCGCCGATGCCGTCGCGGCCGGTGCGGCCGCCCAGCAGAACGATGACGTCGCCGGGAGCAGGGCATTCGCGGCGGACGTGGGAAGCGGGCGTTGCGCCCACAACAGCGCCGATCTCCATCCGCTTTGCCACATAGCCGGGATGATAGATCTCATCCACCTGACCGGTGGCAAGGCCGATCTGGTTGCCATAGGAGGAATAACCGGCGGCAGCGGTGGTCACCAGCTTGCGCTGGGGCAGCTTGCCGGGCAGGGTCTCACTGACGGGCTTGAGGGGATCACCTGCGCCGGTGACGCGCATGGCCTGATAGACGTAGCTGCGGCCGGACAGCGGGTCGCGGATCGCGCCGCCGATGCAGGTGGCCGCGCCGCCGAAGGGCTCGATCTCCGTCGGGTGGTTGTGGGTCTCGTTTTTGAAGAGGAACAGCCAGTCCTCGTCCTTGCCGTTGACGTCGCACTTGATCTTCACGGTGCAGGCGTTGATCTCCTCAGACTCGTCGAGGTTCTTCAGGATGCCCTGCTTTTTCAGTTCCTTGGCACCGATAGTGGCCAGGTCCATCATGCAGCGGGGCTTGTTCTCGCGGCCAAGGTCGGCGCGCATGGCCATGTAGCGGTCGAAGACCTCCTGCACCACGGCATCGTCGATCTGGACGTCGTCCAGAATGGTTCCGAAGGTGGTGTGGCGGCAGTGGTCCGACCAGTAGGTGTCGATCATCCTGATCTCGGTGATGGTCGGGTCGCGCTTCTCCGAGCGGAAATACTCCTGGCAGAACTTGATGTCGCCCAGGTCCATGGCGAGGCCCTTCTCGTCGATGAACTTTTTCAGGCCTGCCTCATCCAGCTCGTTGAAGCCGTCCAGCACCTCCACTTCGGTGGGGACGGGATACTCCATCTTCAGGGTAGCCCTGGTGTCCAGCGAAGCCTCGCGGGCCTCCACCGGGTTGACGACGTATTTCTTGATCTCAGCCACCTGCTCATCGGTCAGGGTGCCTTCCAGCAGGTAGACGCGGGCAGAGCGCACCAGCGGGCGGTCGCCCTGGCTGATGAGCTGGATGCACTCGGCGGCAGAGTCGGCGCGCTGGTCGAACTGGCCGGGCAGATACTCCACGGCGAAAGACACGCCGTCGGAGACAGGCAGCTCGGCGTAGGTGTTATCCACCGGCGGCTCACTGAACACGGTGGGGACGCACTGCTCGAACAGCGCCTCGTCGATGCCCTCCACGTCGTAGCGGTTGAGCAGACGCAGGCCGTTCAGCTCCTTGATGCCCAGCAGAGAGACGAGCTCATTGCGCAGGCTCTGGGCCTCGCCGTCGAAGCCGGGTTTCTTTTCAACATAGATACGATATACCATTGGGAAATCCCCCTTGTTGTCAGCCCTCTCAGTCACCTTCGGTGACAGCTCCCCCAAAGGGGGAGCCACTGGCGTGTCGGTCAGGCCGCACAGCCTGAGAGGAGTTTTATTTTACCAGAAACAGAAGTGCTCCGCTGTCCAGATTCACGACATCTTAACAAGTGTTATTGTTCAGAAGCCGCTTTTCTTGGCAACAGCGCACTGTATTTTGCGGCATATATGCTTTCAGCAGTCAGCTCAGAGCTTCCCGGCCTGCCAATGGCTCTCCCTCTGGGAGAGCTGGCAAAGCCGTCAGGCTTTGGCTGAGAGGGCTATCAGCGCCCGCATCCCGATGTCGGTGCGCTTGTGCAGCTTGTCGAAGTGGATGTGCTCCGCCGCCTCGTAGGCGATGGAGATGGCGCGGGGCAGGCCGGGTGCGGTGGCCGTCACACCCAGCACACGACCGCCGTTGGTGACGAGCTGGCCGTCCTCGGTGATGGCCGTGCCGGAGTGGTAGACCGTGACGTTCGGCTCATCGGGCAGCTGGCCATCCACCAGACCAGTGATAGGCTTGCCCTTCTCGTAGGCCACCGGGTAGCCGCCGGAAGCGAGGATGACGCAGGCGGCAGCGCCGTCAGAGAACTTGACCTCGGTGTCGGCCAGCGTCCCCTCGGTGCAGGCGGTCATGACCTTCAGCAGGTCGCTTTCCAGCAGAGGCAGCACCACCTGCGTCTCAGGGTCGCCGAAGCGGCAGTTGTACTCGATGACCTTCGGGCCGTCCGGGGTGAGCATCAGGCCGAAGTAGAGGCAGCCCTTGAAGGGGCAGCCCTCAGCGTTCATGGCCTTGATGGTGGGCAGGAAAATTTTCTCCATGCACTCGGCAGCGATGGCCGGAGTGTAATAGGGGTTCGGCGCGACGGTACCCATGCCGCCGGTGTTCAGGCCGGTGTCGTGGTCGTTGGCGCGCTTGTGGTCCATGGAGGAGACCATGGGCTTGACCACCTTGCCGTCGGTGAAGCTCAGCACACTGACCTCAGGGCCGGTGAGGAACTCTTCCACCACGACATGGTTGCCGGAAGCGCCGAACTTCTTGTCCAGCATGATCTCCTTGACGCCATCGGCGGCCTGCTCTTCGTTCTCGCAGATGAGCACGCCCTTGCCCAGCGCAAGGCCGTCGGCCTTGATGACCACCGGGTATTTGCCCTCAGCCTTGATGTATTCCATGACCTTGGCGGGGTCGTCGAAGGTCTCATACTTTGCGGTGGGGATGCCGTACTTCTTCATGAGGTCTTTCGAAAAGACCTTGGATGCCTCGATGCGGGCAGCGGCCTTGTCCGGGCCGAAAGCCGGGATACCGACTGCCGCCAGCGCATCCACCATGCCCAGTGCCAGCGGGTCGTCCTGAGCCACCACGACGTAGTCGAACTTTTCCGTCTCCGCAAAGCCGACCATCGTTTCCACGTCGGTGGCCTTGATGTTGACGCAGTGGGCGTCATAGCCGATGCCGCCGTTGCCGGGCGCACACCAGACTTCGCCGCAGTCGGGGCTCTTCTTCAATGCCTTGATGATGGCGTGCTCGCGTCCGCCGCCGCCAACGACTAAGATTTTCTTGCTCATTTTCACGCACCTCATAACTCAACCTCTCCGTCACGGCTGACGCCGTGCCACTGCCCGGGTTGCGGCACCCAGCAGCCGCAGCGCTTTGCTTGCGTCTTGCTGGCCGCGGCCCCAACAGCGACTCCCTGTTTCCGCCACTGGCGG
>ERZ810282.396-NODE-396-length-13889-cov-5.27526_pt1 | contig 13889 bp, 10 predicted proteins | sample MGYA00520341_ERZ810282 | MGnify/ENA primary metagenome ERZ810282 (study PRJEB31588, sample SAMN03398949) | human gut metagenome | study: EMG produced TPA metagenomics assembly of the PRJNA231909 data set (A prospective, longitudinal analysis of the... | reverse complement strand
AAGTGGGTTTCGTCACGCGGGAGAGTATCGGCGCCTTCGCCTTCGATCATCACCTGAGCCGCAGTGTTCACCGGATCGGCGCTCAGCGTGAATTCAAGTTCGTCGTGGTAGTCCAGAGCAAGTCCGACCGTATCAAAGCCAGAACCAAGATTGGCGCTGGTAGCCGGAACACGCACACGCACTTTACGAGTAACTGGAGTCATATCTCGTCGTCCTTCGTCACATCTTCTTTACAAATGTAGCACCGTATACCCGAAAGGGTACAAGAGTCAAATTCAAGCCCATAATCAGCGGGCGATTGAGTAAACAATCGGCAAGCAATTGCCCAACACAGCAGCCGGAATATGAACGAAAAAACGGCCGCCCAATCGCAACGATTTGAGCAGCCGTCTCATAACTGTTAGTTGAGCACGCGGAGGATGGAAGGCTCGCCAACCACGCAGTCGAGTGCGCACACGTCTTTCACGGTTTCACGCAGGGTAAGCTCGTCGGTCATGTGCGTGACAAGGCGCAGCTGCTGCAGTTCGCCGTCGTAGCCCGGATCCTTCAGCGTGGGCTTGAGATCCTGGTTCACACCATTGATGGACACGCCATGCTCGGCGAACTTGGCCGCAATGGCCGCAAGTACGCCCGGATTGTCGTGAATCACGAAACGCACCGCGAACTCGGCCTTGGAAGCCTCGATCGGAGCCTTCTTCAAATCCTTATACAACGGAATGGTCGGGCCGGTGCAGCCCTGTGCGATGTGACGTGCTTCGGTCACCACATCGCCGACCACTGCGGAAGCGGTCGGAGCGCCGCCAGCGCCACGACCGTAGAACATCAGATCGTCAGCCGCTTCGGCCTTCACGAACACCGCGTTAAAGGAACCATGCACGGAAGCCAGCGGATGCTCGTTGGAAATCAGCGCCGGATACACGCGGGCAGACACACCGGCCTCGCCATTCTCCACCACGGCCAGCAGCTTGATGACCTTGTTTTCGGCGGTTGCGGCAGCAATATCGTCGGCGGTGATCTTGGTGATGCCCTCAACGGACACATCATCGATGGTCACGTTGGTGTGGAAGCCGAGCGTGGCCATGATGGCCGCCTTGTTGGCCGCATCGTAGCCTTCGATGTCCCCGGTCGGATCCGCTTCGGCGTATCCCTTGGCCTGAGCGTCCTTCAGCACGTCGTCGAAATCAAGACCCTTGGTGGTCATTTCGTCGAGAATGTAGTTCGTGGTGCCGTTGACGATGCCGAGCATACTCGTCACCTTGTCTCCGACGAGGGATTCACGCAGTGGCTTGAGGAACGGAATAGCACCGCCCACGGAAGCCTCGAAGTAGATATCGACGCCCTTGGCTTCGGCGGCGGCATAGATTTCTGGACCATACTTGGCCAACAGCGCCTTGTTGGCGGTAACCACGGAAGCGCCGGATTCGATGGCCGCAAGCACGAACTTGCGGGCCACGCCGGTTCCACCGATCAGTTCGACTACAATGTCAGCATTGGTGGCCACGCTCATGGTGTCGGTGGTCACCACGGACTTGTCGATCCACGGGAACGGGTCGGTTTCCGACGGATCAAGGCAGGCGACGCCGGTCAGTTCGATCGGTCGTCCGATGCGTGCGGCGAGCTCATCCTTCTGCTCCACCAGCAGGCGTGCGGTCTGAGAGCCGACCGTGCCCGCGCCCAACAATCCAACGCGAATCGGCGCAACATCTTCCTGTACCAAGGCATCCTCCCTTGAATGTGAAGTATTGGTGTAACCCTGCCTATTGTACGGTCCCGATATGACGTAAGACCGCGAAATCATACGAAAATGGACGGTTTCTAAGCTTTGCCCAGAAAACCGTCCATACTACATCCATGTTGCGTCCGCAATTTGAGACGAATCGCCATGAACAATACGAAACACGAGCGAAACGCCACGAATCGCTATTCGCTCACATCCCAATCCAGCAGATCATCGACCGTCTGACGGCGAATCATCACATGCGCGTCTTGCTCGGATACGGCAACAACCGCAGGAATCAGCGCCTGATTGTAGTTGCTGGCCATCGTGCGACCGTATGCACCCGTAACAGGCACCGCCAGCACGTCACCACGCTGAATATCGGCAGGAAGACGCACCTCGTTGACGATGATATCGCCCGATTCGCAGTGCATGCCGACCACACGGCACAGCTTGGTTTCGCTGGAACCCTCACGATTGGCGATTCTCGCAGTGTAATCCGATCCATACAATGCCGGGCGAATATTGTCGCTCATGCCGCCGTCGACAGACACGTACACGCGTTCCGTAACCGGATTGCCAGCCTTGTCTTTCGCGGTTCCGGCAAGCTGCACCGGCTTGACCGTGCCCACACGATACAGGGTGACGCCGGTCGGGGCGACCGTCCAACGGCCCGGCTCGAACGAGATGACCGGAGCGGGCATGCCGAGCGCACGGTTCACGGTGGTGACCGCGCTGGCAAGACGAGCAAGTTCCGTATCGAGGTCCATGGAATCCTCACCATCGGTGTAGGCCACGGAATAGCCGCCGCCCAAGTCGACCTCCGGCAGGGTGTATGCGTCGGTGGCGTAGAAGGTCTTGCGTAGCAGCATCATGCGCTTCGCAGCCTGGATAAAGGCGTCCGCATCGTGAATGTTCGATCCGATATGCGAATGCACGCCGACCAGTTCGAGCACGTCCTGATGGCGGTAGATCTCCTTCAATACGGCGAGCGCGGGGCCATCAGCCACCATGGTCATGGCTTCGGCGAGTTTGCGGTCGCCTTCGGAAACCTTCTCATGGCTCATGTCGTACGGGTATTTGATGTCGTACTGCAGCTGGCGTTCTACGTTTTCGCCCGGAGTGGTTTCGCTTTCACCTAGGCGTGCGTTCGACCCCGCAGGGGTCACGTCAGTCAAATCGTCAAGCACGTTCAGCTTGCTTGCATCAGCACCAACCGGCAGCAAGGCAACACCGAACTTCTGGTCCTCATGCGCGGTAGACACGAACTCGTGGCCGCCCGCATGAATGCCGGACGTAACACGCAACATCACGCGAGCGCGCTTGCCGAGACGCTTGGCGATTTCGGCAATACGGGCCGGCTCGTTCGGCTCGTCCACCACGATTTTGGCGAAGCCTTCGGTAATGGCGAGTTCGATTTCCGCATCGGACTTGTTGTTGCCGTGCAGCACGAGTCGCCGTCCGGGAACGCCCGCGGCGAGCGCGATGCGCATCTCGCCCATGGTGCAGGTGTCGATCAGCATGCCGGATTCGGTGACGATACGGCAGATTTCCTTGGAAAGCAGTGCTTTTCCGGCGAAGCTGACGTGGGTTACGGTGTTGTTGAACGCATTTGCCGCGGATTTGACGAATTTGGCGGCGCGGGCTCGCACGTCATCGGTGTCGATGACGTAGAGCGGCGAACCAAATTCGTTCAGCAGGCTTTCGGCAGTGCGGCCATGGAACGTGATTTCACCTTGCTCGTTCACGTTGGAGCCGGCCGGCCAGATGGGGGTGACTGCCATGGTGATCACATCCTGTCTGGGGCTGCGACGCCAAGCAGGTCAAGGCCTTCGGCGATAACCGTCTTGACGGCGTCATTGAGCTTCAAACGTGCGGCTGCACGAGCCGGTTCCGGAGCCTTGGCGATGCGCAGGGCTTCAGCCTGTTCGCCGCGAGCTTCCGGATCGGTGAGCTCCATGGGAACCACGCGTTCCACGTTGTACCACTTGTGGTAGGTGGCGGCGAGGTCTTCCAAGTAATGGGCTACGCGATGCGGGGCGCGCAGGTCTCCGGCTTCGCGCAGCAGGGCCGGCCACTGGGCGAGCGCGGCAAGCACTTCGCCGTCGGCGGCGGTGTCGAGCAGGCTCACGTCGGCACCCTCGTAGGTGATGCCGGCAGCAGCCGCATTGCGATCCACATTGCAGGAGCGGGCGTGCGCGTACTGCACGTAGTACACCGGATTCTCGTTGGAATGCGAAGCGAGCAGGTTCAGGTCGATGTCGACCGGGGAATTGTAGTCGGTGCGTGCCAACGAATAACGGGAGGCATCCACGCCGATAGCGTCGGTCAGATCGTCGATGGTCACCACATTGCCGGCGCGCTTCGACATGCGCACTGCCTTGCCGTCCTTCAGCACGTTGACGAGCTGGCCGATAAGAATCTGCATGTTTTCGCCAGGTTCGTCGCCGAATGCGGCGCACATGGCCATCATGCGGCCGATATAGCCGTGATGGTCGGCACCCAGCATGTAAATGGCGATGTCTGCCGGATCGTTGTCACGATGACGCTTGTTGCGATAGTAAGCAATATCAGCTGCGAAATACGCGTAGTTGCCGTCGGACTTGATAATCACACGATCCTTGTCGTCACCATGCTTGGTGGATTCGAACCAGGTTGCGCCATCCTTTTCGTAAATGTCGCCGCGTTCACGCAGATCGGCGATCGCCTTGTCGACTTCGCCATCGGAATACAAGCTGTTCTCATGGAACCACACGTCGAAATTCACACGGAAATCCTTCATGGATTTGCGGATTTCGTCGAACATCATCGGCACTGCACGCTTGCGGAATTCCTCACGCTGTTCGGAATCGCCCTCACCCAGCGGATTGCCATCGTTGTCAACGCCACCGTCGACGCGCGGCAGGTCGAGAATCGCAATACCGTCGGCATTTGCCTCATCGATGACGCGACGTGCGATCTCATCGATATAAGCGCCCTTGTAACCGTCGATCGGGGTTTCCTCACCGTGGGCGGCCGCGACCAGCGACTTGGCGAAACGGTTGATCTGCTCGCCGTGATCGTTGAAATAGTATTCGCGCACCACCTTGGCGCCGTTCGCCTCAAGCACGCGGGCCATGGAGTCGCCGACCGCGGCCCAACGGGTGCCGCCGATATGGATCGGACCGGTCGGATTGGCGGACACGAATTCAAGATTCAGGGTCTTGCCGGAGAGATGGTCGTTCTTGCCGTAGTTCGCACCCTCGTTAAGCACAGTGTCAACCACGGCTGCGGCGGACGCGGAATCAAGCACAATGTTAATGAAGCCGGGGCCGGCCACTTCCACGGACTTGATGCCATCGGCATTGGCGAGTTCCGCGGCGAACAGTTCGGCGAAATCGTGAGGCTTCATGCCGGCCTTCTTGGCCAGCTGCATGGCCGCGTTCGACGCCCAATCGCCATGCGCGCGGTCCTTCGGACGCATGACGGCGAATTTGGCCTGCGGAGGGATGAGATCGGTGGTCAGGGTGCCTGCCTTGCCTTCATTCACAAGGTTGTTGGCAATATTGAAAATCAGTTCACTAAGCGCTTCTGGACTCATTCCTCCAAGTCTACCGATTATGCAGACAGAATCAGCCTTGCGTATCGCCCCGCGTATCATCCTGCAGTTCGCCATGCTTCCTGCGCCAAGCCACCGAAGCGTAATAGCCGATATAGCAGATCGCAACGAACGGAATCATATACAGCAATGTGGAACGCTGCGACGAATCGCAAATCACCAAAACCAACGCGCCGATACACATCACAATCGCAGCAATCGGCACGAACGGGAAACCGGGGGCACGATACTTCAAATCGTCAGCCGAATGCCCTTGATCAAGCCACTGCTTGCGGAAACGCAAGTGGCAGACGGAAACCGACGCCCACACCACCAGTGTGGCCAAGCCGGAAACCGCAACCAACGCCAAATACACCGTCGAAGCGGCAACCACGGAAGACAACAACGCCAACAGCGATCCAGCCATGCTGAACAGCACCGCGAACACGGGCACACCATGGAAATTCGTCTTGCCGAGCACGCGCGGGATCATACCCTCCTGCGCAAGCGACCAGACCATGCGCGAGCACACGTACAAGCCGGAATTCGCAGCGGAAAGCACTGCCGTCAACACCACGAAATTCATCACATCGCCGGCAAACGGCATGCCGATCGACTGGAACACGAGCACAAACGGACTCGTGTCGACGCCTGACCGATGCCACGGAATCAGCGCGGACATCACCGCAATCGAACCGATGAAAAAAATCGCAAGACGCAACACCGTGGTATGCACGGCCTTCGGAATCGCCTGCGCCGGATCCTTCGTCTCCCCCGCCGCGACACCAACAACCTCAGTGCCCGAAAATGCGAACACCACCGTCAGCAGCGTCGAAAAAATCGGCAGCACACCATTGGGGAACCAGCCGTCATTATAGAAATTCTCAAACAGCGGTGCGTGATCGTAACCGGCAATCGGAATCGCACCAAACATGGCAAGCAAGCCGATCACAATGAACACGATAATCGCAAACACCTTAATGGATGCGAACCAGAATTCCGACTCGCCATACAGCCTCACCGACAGAATATTGAGCATGAACACCACCGCAATGAAGGCGGCGGACCAAATCCACGCGGGCGAATCAGGAAACCAACGTTGCATCAGCAGACCGGCTGCCGTGAATTCCGAAGCGAGCGCCACCGCCCAATTCAGCCAGTACAGCACGGCGATGGTGAACGCGGTGCCGGGGCCGATGAAACGCTTCGCATACAGGTGAAAGCTGCCCGCATACGGCATGGCCACCGACAGTTCGCCAAGGCTGAGCATCACAAAATACACAAGCATGGATCCGATGCCATACGCGATGATCGCGCCAAGAGGGCCGGCTTGGTGAATCGTGTAGCCGGAGCTGAGGAACAAACCCGTACCGATCACACCACCTAGCGAAATCATGGTCAGATGGCGGGTTTCCATCTTGCGTTCAAGACCGCCCTGCTCGGCTTCAGCGGATTCGGCGGCGTCAGTGTCTGCAGTGGATGCGTTGACTTGCGATTCGGCCATGCGCGACTGCTCCTTCATATTTGGATGGGCGCGTTCTTGCGTTCTTGCGTTTGCATGCGTTTGCACAATACCCAATCGCATTACTATACGGAAATCGGTGGAATCATGTTGCCTGCCGTTCACTTTTAGCGGCAATCCTGAGATTGCATAAACAAAAACAGGCTCGCATGCAGCGTAAGAAACCGCATACGAGCCTGAAAAGGATTTTCTGGAGATTTGCAATCAGCGCACTGAAATCAGAGCACAGCGATGGCGTCGATCTCAACGAGAGCGCCCTTCGGAATGTTGTTGCCGCCGAACGCGACGCGGGCCGGCTTCACGGAGCCGATGAAGGTCTGCGCATACACGTCGTCGATCTCGTGGAAGTCTTCGACGTTCTTCATGTAGATGGTGGCGCGGCAGACGTGTTCGATGCCGGTGCCTGCGGCGTCAAGAATATGCTTGATGTTCTTCAGTGCCTGGGCTGCCTGCTCGCCGGCGGTTTCGCCAGCCAGTTCGCCGGTGGCCGGGTCGATGCCCAGCTGGCCTGAGACGAACACGAAACCGTTGGCCTTCACGGCCTGGCTGTATGCGCCCAGCGCCGCCGGGGCTTCAGAAGTCGCAACCGCTTCCATCTTCTCGCTCATAATGTTCTCCTTTGAAGAATGTGTTATGCATGTTGCTTGCGTTCAGGCCGCGGCAAACCACGACAACGCAATCTCAAGCAATCACTGTACCCATGGAATCGACACGCATTGTCCCATGTTCCAAATACCGGCTCCCTGCCCCGGCTCTTCACTTGTCTTTGTGGTGGGCTTGATGGGGATCGAACCCACGACCTTCTGTTCCGGAGACAGACGCTCTATCCACTGAGCTACAAACCCGTGCGTCAAACTACTTTACACTGCCTTGAGATGAAAGCGACACTTTTTACGGAAAAACGATCTTCGAATCTCGGATCATTATTGCGAAAACATAGCTACGGCGGGTCTTTCGACAGCACACCCAACCCTAGAGGGGAAATAACGGGCATAGAACGGGGAAGGAACGAGAGATAGCGTGCGCCACAACGAAATTTGTAGCAACATAACACCATTTGAAGCGTCTTTTCCACTAGACTGAAAATATGGTTGAGGATTCAGGCAGAAATATAGGCGATTTCGAATACACGCGCCGTTTTTTCTGCCGTGCCCTGCCGACGCAGTTGGATGATAACGACAGTCCGACGCTGATCATACAAAGTTATTACGTGCATCAGGATAATTACGCGCTGCGCGTGCGATTGAAAACAAAGTCCGTCCGCATTGCCATGACTCCGGACCTCGACCCGCTGGCTGTGCTCGAAAAGTATCGCGACGAATTCCGGCTTGGATCAGTCACCGTGAAAGGGCCGTCCGTGGGAGGCACGCGATATGAGTCGAGCCGCGATTTGGATTCGCGCATCGCAGGGGAGCTCATCAAACGCGGCGGACACGTGACCATCAAAAACCGTTTCACCGACTGGATCGATGAGGACGGCTGGAACATCGACGTGTTCGGAGGCACCAACGCTCCCCTGATCATTGCGGAAGCGGAACGTATCGGGCCGGTCACCAATCTGGTGATCCCGAAATTCTGCACCACCGAAATCACCGACCAATCGCGGTTCAGCAATGAAGGGCTTGCCGCGAATCCATATTCACGATGGAAATCCGAATTCGAAGACGAACTGGAAGCAGACGGACCGCAATTCCTCGACTATTTCGGCACCAATCGTATGGAATAAGTCTTTTAAAAAACAACCGTAGGCCGTAAAGAACGATGTAGTTGCGCAGCCTACGGTTGAGCGGTACCTAAAACGGTACCTAAGTCAATAAACGAATCAGTACATGAGCGTGGCGAGGCGACGGCGGGCGCGCTTCAAACGCTCGTCGGTTGGCTCAGGAATCGTGAAATATTCCAGCAGACGCTTGCGCACCGGTTCAATATCGGCCTTATGGCCGGCCGCAACGAAATCCAGCAAACGATCGAACGCATCCTGAATCTGACCGCCGATCATATCAATGTCAGCGACGGCAAGCTGTGCTTCAACATCATCGGGATTGTCGGCAGCGGCGGCACGCACCTCACGCACGTTCGCATTGGCGGAACGGGCCAACAGCAACGCCTTCGCACGCTCGCGGGCGGCACGCGCATCGTTCGGATCGGCTTCAAGCACCTTCTCGTACGCGGCTGCGGCGCCAGCATAATCGCCCTGCTGTGCCAGCATATACGCCTCCTGATGCTCCGGAGGCACCTGCTCCTGGGCGCTGGCAGCGGAAGCCGAGTTTGCCGCATCGGAATTCGGATCGCCGGAATACGGCGCGGAACCGGTCACACCGGCCTGCTGCGCGGCTGCGACCAGATTCGGAATCACCGTATCCACGATCTGCTGCATTTCCTCAGCGGACGGCAAGCCCTGCAAAATCGGCATCGGACGGCCGTTGATCAACGCGAACAATGCAGGCGCGCCCTGCACTTGGAACGCCTGCGCGATCGAAGGATTCGACGCGATATCGATACGAGACAGCTGAATCTGGCCGTTCAACTGGTTCACGGCATCGCCCAGCTGGCGTGCCATATCGAACAGGCGGTCATCGGTCGGCACCCACAGCAGCAACAGGATCGGGAACGTGGCCGACGTCTGCACCATGGCCTGGAACGTGTTCTCCGTGGTGTCGATCACATAACCGCCGGCGGCCGGAGCACCACCAGCCTGCCCCGGTTCGGCCTTCACCTGATGCTTCAACGCTTCAAGATCGACGGCTCCCGCCAAGGAAACTCCCGGATTAAACGGCCTTTGACCTGCCATGCTTGCCTCCTAGATATCAACAATCAACAACATTAAGCGCCCGGCGCAACACACATTGCAAACGTTCGCCCCAAGCTTACGCGCATTCGTGCGACTGTCACGATCACAGTGCCTCAACACGAACCGGCTGGCGCTCGGAACCGACTGCAGTGATCTTCGCGTCAGAATTTGCCGGAGGCACGTACAGCGCGACCACATTCACATACGTGGTTTTCATGGTGCTGGTGGCCTGACCGTCGCCAAACAGCGCTTTTTCCGCATCGGAAGCGGGCTGCGACTCACGGCCGGAGCCAGCTGAACGCGTCCATTCGGAATTGATCTGCGCCACCACCAGATCGCCACCATCCGCGGAACGCATAACGCTGATGGCACCGTCAACCGGTGTGAACACCTGCTGCTGTGATCCCTCGTTCAACTCCATGGCCTTCTGCACCTGTTCGGTCAGATCGGCAAGCTTCGTACGCAAATCGTCGTCGGCAAACTTCTGCGCATACTGGCTGGACGCACCATTCTGCAACACGTCGGCATACGCGGCGACCGCATCCTTCGGGGTCATGACCAGACCGGTGTCTTTTTCCGTTCCCTGCTCGCTACCGGTTTTGGAAATCTCAAAACTCGGCATCTTCACGCCCGAAAACAGTCGTGCCACACCCCACAACTTGTAGTTCTGACGTGCGGAATCCTGGCGGAACACCAGCAGACGCTTGGACTGCTGGTCATCCGTGGTGGAAGTGATGGAAAACACCGAACGCGGCCATCCACTGTCCGTGGAAATCACGGCCTGCGCAAGATCAGTTGGAATCGTGGTCTTGCGGTCAAGATTGCCCGTGACCTGCGCCACATGAAGTTCGCTAGTGCGAATCTCAAGTTCCGGCCCCTCCAAAATCGAACCGAGGGCGTCGATATTGCGATCGTTATTGCACTGGTCAAGCGTTTTGAGAATATTCGTACGGATGGTTTTCTCTTGCTTGGCGGTCAGATTCGGCGCGTCTTGACGTTGCGTGGTTTTCGGCTGCGGCAGCTGCCCCTCGCATCCGCACATGCCAACGACCATTCCCAATGCGAGTACGGCCGCCGCGATTACGTTGAAACGCTTCTTCATCACTTGGCCTCCTCGTTGTCAGGTTCGTCGGACTTGTCGTTGTCGGATTCGTCGTTTTCGGATGTTTCGTTGGATCCGACCGACTCGGTCGTTACGGCCATTTCGTCAACTTCGTTGGGCACGTTGATTTCATCGGATACCGCGAATTCTACAGATCCCGAGGCCGCTGCGGCCGCACTGCTTTCCTCTTGTGCGAGACGTGCGAAATATGCGGCAAGCTCGTCTTGCGAAATCACGGAAGTCTGTTCGAAATCGTCGTTTTCTTCAACACCATCAGCGGCAGCGTTCTGCTGATCGGCAACGAGATTGCGCGCGCCGGGATCGACAATCGTAGGCTGCGCAACTTCGTTTTGGCTATTTTCCGAACCACTCGCGCGATGCCCAGCATGACGACGACGCTTACGCTTCGGCCCGCTCTTTTCGCTACGGGCGGCACTCGCTTCGGCGTTCTTCACCCATGCGGCAACCTCGTCATCGTCACCCTGCGTGGAACCGATGCCGTCAACCATGGCAAACGCGCGCTTGTTGCGACGCTTATGCGGAGGCATGGCAAACACGGAAGCCGAAAGCACCGCAAGTATTGCCAGCAATCCGCCGGAAAGATAGAACGGCATGGCGAAATTCAGCATCGAACGACGGTTCCAATCAAGTGTGACCGAACCTCCCTTGCGATCGCCGTAATCGATAATCGCAACGGAATCCTCGGCATTATTCGTATTAGCACCCTTGAACTGCATATCAACGGAACCGGCATTGCATTTGACGGTGCGCCACATGTCGGAATCCTGGAAGGCGACCTGGCCTTCGGAATTATCGGCGGTGCCCTGAGCCGTGGTCTTCAGCGTGGACAGGGTGGACCAGTCGGACAGTCCGGTGACGCGCGTGTATTTGGATCCCGCGATCCATCCGGCGATATCGCGGGCGGAACCGATGGCGATGCACACGTTCGCGGATTTGTCGCGCGACTTCGCCGAAATGGTGACGCGATCGTCAACCAATTGCAGCACATTCGGATCGGTGACCACATACTGCGATCCCGTAACCGAGGCGGACGCCGTGACCTGTGCCGAGGGCTTCCAAATCGTCGCGTTCAAGACGCCAAGCACGATGCAAGCAATGGCAAGCAAGCCGAAAATAGGCGTGACAATGCCGCGCATAATCTTGGCGTGTCGCGTGGGACCCGCCTTGGACTGCGGCTTTTCCTGTTCTTCCTGCAATAAAGTCATAGCATTCACTATTCTACATTGCCTCTCTGCAAAAGCCTGAAAAAACTATGAAAATCAATGATTGCCACTAAAGTGGAACCTATGCGCAAATCTACTCTTTTCAAAGCCGTCGCAGCCGCCTGCACAACGATCATGTGCTTGGGTTTCGCGGCATGCGGAAGTTCCGACACGAAGTCTGATTCCTCCTCCGATTCATCTTCGTCTTCTTCCGATTCCTCGTCGAAGATGAATCAGATCGCCGGTGTGACCGCCACGGGCAAGCCCGGTGAGAAGCCGACTGTCTCCTTCAAAACCCCTATGACGGTGGAAGACAACAGCTACGTCGTATTGCAGAAAGGCAATGGCGACCAGATTGAAGACGGCGACCGCATATGCACGCAGGGTATCGCCATCAATGTCAAGGATGGTTCCGAACTCATGAGCACCTGGGAGAAAAACACCCCCGATTGCTCTACGGTAGTCACCTCCGACACCAGTCAGATGACTGAGGATTATTACAACATTTTCAAGGATCAGAAGCTTAACGCCACGCTTGCGTTCGGTGTGAACGATTCGAATTCCGCTGGCACCTCCTATTTGATGGTGCTCACGATCGTGTCGAAGTCGAAGGATCTGACGAAGGCAACGGGCACGAAGGTGCTTGACGTTCCTGCCGATCTGCCGAAGGTGACGCTTGCGAAGGATGGCAAGCCGTCGATCGATATGAACGGATACAAGGGTTCCGACACGTTGATCTCGCAGGATTTGATCAGGGGCGAAGGCGCCGAGGTCAAGGATACGCAGACCGTGATCGCGCACTATACCGGATGGCTGCTTGACGGCACACAGTTCGATTCCTCGTGGGATCGCGGTGCTTCGTCGAGCTTCTCGCTTGATGAGGTGATCACCGGTTGGAAGCAGGGCTTGGCAGGGCATACCGTCGGCTCGCAGGTGCTGCTGGTCGTGCCGCCGGACCTTGGCTATGGAGACAAGGATTCCGGCAAGATTCCAGCGAACTCTACGTTGGTCTTCGTAGTCGACATCCTCGCCGCCTACTGATCTACATCACGATTCGCTTATAAAAAACTCCCTGCATAACAACAGGGAGTTTTTTATAAGCTAGAAGAGTCGTAGGGAGTCGTCTTCGGCACCTTTCATTTCGTCATAGTCGAGGATCAGGCAGTCGAAGCCGCGGTCCTGAGCGAGCACGCGGGCTTGCGGCGTGATGGTCTGCGCGGCGAAAATGCCACGCACGGGGGCCAACAGCGGGTCTCGGTTCAACAGCTCGCAGTAACGGGTGAGCTGCTCCACGCCATCGATGCCGCCGTTACGTTTGATTTCGATGGCAACATGCTTGCCACTGCCGTCGATGGCCATAATGTCGACCGGTCCGATGGCGGTCGGGTATTCGCGGCGCACCAATGTCGCACCTTCCCCGATGCGTTCGATCTGTTCGGCCAGATACTTCTGCAGATGGTCTTCGACACCGTCTTTGATCAGCCCCGGATCTTCGCCCAAATCGTATGTTTCGTCGGAATAAATATGCTGCAATGTCACTTCGAGCACGTCATTGGATTTATCCGCCGAAGCACGAATGACTTTCTGCGGAACCTCCGTAGTCACGTCGTCGTCGGCATGTTCCGGAGTGATGTCTTTGATGGTGCAGGGCGCCGCCATCCAGTTGAGTGGCTTGTACGAACCAAGTTCGGAGAAAATCAGCAGACTGTTATCGGCTTTGATAAGCAACACACGCTTGGCGAGCGGCAAGGACGCATTCAAACGCCCGGAATATTCGGCAGAGCAATCAGCAACAATAATTCGCACGAAGCACTACCCTACCATGATTGTCGTAAGCCATGAATCCCACGATATGTACAATCCTATTTTTGTTTTGATTAATCTTTTTTTAAAAAAACAGTCCGTCTGCTGCAACTACAGAAGATCGGAAGAGCACACGTCTGAACTCCAGTCACAT
>ERZ810282.384-NODE-384-length-14246-cov-4.46501_pt1 | contig 14246 bp, 10 predicted proteins | sample MGYA00520341_ERZ810282 | MGnify/ENA primary metagenome ERZ810282 (study PRJEB31588, sample SAMN03398949) | human gut metagenome | study: EMG produced TPA metagenomics assembly of the PRJNA231909 data set (A prospective, longitudinal analysis of the... | reverse complement strand
GACGAGCTCGTTCACTGCCGCGTCCTGCGCCATCAACGGGGTGATACCCGAAGATAAGAATGCAAACAAACACCCAAGTGTAAATCCTACAAAGTTTTTCATAAGGCATGTTTTTAAGGGGTTTCTATTAATAAGAGCGGTGAGGAAGATAAAACCCTATAGAATGGAGAGAAAAATACAAAAAAAGTAGCACGTTGATAATCAGAGAGAAATTTTGCCAAGACATTGCCATAGGTTTGGCAAAACGTTGCCATGCCTATGGCAAAAGTTTGCCAACGCGGTGGCAAAGTCTTGCCAATAGTAAGGCAAAAACTTGTCAAGCTGTCGGCAATAGCTTAGTTGAATTGTTGGGGCTTCCGCTGGCTCAGAATAACGTAGATGATGACCGGCGCACCGATAATGGGCGTGACGGCATTCAAGGGAATAATACCCGCTTCGCCGGGCAAGACGCAAATCAGATTGCAAAGCAGTGCCACTGCACCGCCACTCAGGATGGTGACCGGCAATAGGGAATTGTGATTGGTTGTCCCCAATATCATGCGGGCCACATGCGGCACGGCCAGGCCAATAAAGGCGACCGGACCACAGAAAGCGGTGGTGACAGCCGTCAAGAGCCCGGTGATAATCAAAAGCCAGTTGCGCACACGGCGGATATTGACACCTAGATTTTCGGCATAGCGCTCTCCCAGCAACAAGGCGTTCAGGGGCTTTATCAACAATAATGAGCCGAACAGTCCCACAATGGTGACCAGCGCAAAGGCCGGCATCTGCTGTAGGGAAACTCCACCGAAGTTGCCCAGCCCCCATATCATATAGGACTGCACCCCCTCTGCCGTAGCAAAGAAGTTCAGCAGGGCAATGGCCGAAGAAGCGATGTAGCCTATCATGATACCCGTTATCAGCAGCATGATATTGCTCTTTATCAGCGTGGAAAAGAAAAGGATAAGTGCCATAATCAGCATGGCTCCGATAAATGCGCCAAGCAGTACGGAGAAGAAGCCGGACAGACTGAACGCCCCTGCCGTGATGCTACCGCCAAACAGCAGCATGACGAAGGCCACTCCCAGACTTGCCCCGGCGTTGATGCCCAGAATGGATGGTCCTGCCAGCGGATTCTTGAAAGCCGTCTGCAACATCAGTCCGCAGACAGCCAATGCGCCACCGCAAAGCAGCGCCGTCAGCGCTTGGGGCAAACGGGATTCCCAAAGGATGAAGCTCCAGCTTGCCTTCTCCCCCTCTCCACCGAGCAGGATACGGAAAACATCGGCAGGCGGAATCGAAACCGACCCTACCAGCAGATTGCCCGCAAAAAGCAATAAGATTACTACTCCCAACCCGATACCATATTTCCAGCCTTTACTCATAGTTACATTATTTAGCACACAGAGACACGGAGGCACAGAGTTTTCTATTACTTTCACAAAAGTTCCGTATCTCTGTGTTCATCACTCCTTCAGTCTGCAAAAATAGCGCAAGCCTCCCAAATCTCCTATTTCGGGATGCAGAATCTGTATCAGGTCGGATAACAAATAATCGGGACGGAACGGAGCCTCCTCGTAGAAAGGAACTTTCGCCGTATTACAACCATAGACATTCCGGGTCTTGAAAGCCTTGAAACCGGTGTAGCCGATATAATCCGCCTCCAAATCAGCATAGCTCATGTCGCGGTCACGGTTGTACTTCACCAGCCAGACGTCGGCATCGCCCGCCTTGTCGAAAACGGTCTCGAAAGCCAGAGGAACAGAGCCGCTGTGGGTATCGTCGGCAAAAGCGTAACGCCCGCAAGCATCCTGAAAAAGCCTTCCTATGGTGCTACGCCCTCCCGGCACGTACCATGCCGAGCCGCTTTTCAACTCACTGACAACGGAGAACGAGGTGGATGAAAGTTGCGCACGCATCTTGAGGCGTTGGTAACAACTGTCCACTTCAGCAAAAAGGTTGTCGGCTTGTGGCGCAACCCCGAAGAGCAGTCCGTAGAAACGCATCCACTCGGCACGTCCCAAAGCGGAGGTTTCCATGTAGTCGGCACATTCGATGATGGGAATATCCAGTTTCTCGATACGGCCATAACCGCCACTGTTCTCGAACGGAGACAGAAGGATGGCATCGGGATGCAGGTCGATGATGCGCTCCATATCGGGATTCATACCGTCGCCACAATCGGCGATGGTGCCCCGGCGGCAGGCTTCGTGAACGGTGGGCAGTTTGATGTACTTCAAGTCGCAGACACCGCCGATGCTACCAAACACACCCAGATTATCCATCAGTCCGCAGTGGACGGAAGAGTAGATGACTGATTTGGAGAGCGGGGTACGTACCACAGTACCTGCCGGAAGATGTGCCGGGAGTTCGCGGTCTTTCGGGACCAGTATATAGGTATGTAGCGTGTGCAACGTATCCCAAGGATTGCGCAAGGTGGCAAGGGTATAGCCGGGATAGGACACTAAGGTAAGATTCTCTGCATAACGTAAGGGAATGGTGTCACCGTTGGCCAAAGCAGAGGCAGTCTTGCCCCTTCCTCCGCAGGAGGAAAGAAACAGGACTGCGAACAGACAGATAAGTAAACTATTTCTTTTCATTGATATTAATTGAAGAAGATAGCAGAATTAGGATTCATACCTCCTGCATCGAACTGCTCTATAAAGGTACCGTCTTTCTTGAAACGATAAATGGTGCCGTTCGTGGTATATTCAGAAGTACCAATATAGAAATCACCGTTATTATCATTTACTTCCAACATATAAATCGTAGAAGTTTTCAACTTTTCCGGTATATCCTTCAAGAAAGAAGCTTCATCCATCTTTCCAGTCTTTATATTATAAGTAAAAAAAGAAGCGGTAGGATTGGTGTAATTTGAATAAGTCAAATAGAGAATATCATCAGTAGCACACATACGGGTGGCACTGCCTAATTCCGTCACCTTATTGTTGGCAGCAGGGTCTATCATCTGTAATGAATAGCCAATATCAACATAATTACCCCATGAAATCAAAAAAACCTTATCATCCTCTTCAACCAAAGCATTGGGGTTCAAACCTACCGTCAACGTCTCTTTCAACTTGAAAGTACGCAAATCTATCACCTTTACGTCATTGTGATAAGTGCTCCAATCAGCAGTACAGCTATTCGCCACATAAAGCATATCCTCGCAGATTGCCACACCTTCCAGATTGTCGCCAAGTCCGGTCAATTTATCCACTACCTCCAACGTTTTCGCATTGATTTTAGCTACAGCTCCTCCGTAGAAGGAAGCATAGATATATCCATCCTCAGCATCGATATAACGAATGCCTGCACTGAGGTCGTTGTCGTCTACAAACGAAACACGTTTCAACTCCACACCCGCAGCATTCAGCTTAGTCAGATAATTGGAACCACTTACAGCTATATATATTTCATCTTCATACTCAATCATACTCTGACCAAGGTCACCCAACTTGGCGTTGTTTTGAGTCTGGTAAATATCACTGATGAAATCCGCATCCTTATTGGGTGCATAAAAGGCAAGTCTTGCGTTATTAGCTCCCCAACCACCCTCATTCAGAATATAAACACGCGTCTGCGGCAGTGTCACCTTCGACCCGCCGTCATCCAGAGAATCGTCATCGTCGTCACTACAAGATGCCAAAGAGGCACCCAAAGCAAGCATGCAGAGCATACCGAATAATAAACTTCTTACTTTCATAATCACAGTTGTTATTGTTTATAATTAGTTTTTGTTGTTCATAAATAGATTATTCAAAACTTGAAAGTACCCGTCAACCGCCACGAACGACCCGGCATAGGATAATATTTTATCACGTCATACTGTTCATCGGTCAGATTTATAATCTCGGCCTGCAACAGAAGCCGGCAACCGCCCAAAGCAAACTCATGAGAGAGGCTCATCGTATGCTCCAGATAGCCCTCAATCTCATTCTCCGGAATGTTCTGCGACAAATAGTAACGCTTTCCCACTCCTACCGCCGAGTAGCCCACATTCACCCACGGCGTTTCTACAATGGCGGACGCGTTTCCGCTATGAAGAGGAGTATAAGGCAATTGGTCCTTATAGTTCTTCGCGTCGGAATCGGTCAGGTCAATGGCCTTTTGCCATGTATATCCGCCCGACATAATCAGTCTTATTTTCTCCGTCAATGGAACGGTTGCCGCCAAAGTGGCATCCACACCTGCGGCATGCACCTTGCCGTAGTTCGCCATCTTCCACGCATAGGTGGTGGGAAAAGCCACAATCTTATCCGTCACATCATTATAGTAACCGTCGAGCGTAACGGAGATATAGTCGAACACAGACAATCCGGATTTGCTCCATGTGATACCGACATTATATTCGTCTGCCTTCTCGGGTCGCAGATTACGGTTGCCCAGCCGGTAGTAATAGAGGTCGTTGAAAGTGGGCAGACGGAACGTACTCTTATACATCAACCGGAAATACAGCGACTCGTCCTGCCAAGGCTGCATACTGACTGATAAAGAGGGGGCAAAGCGATGGAAGTCATCGGGGACCGTACCTTTCTCGGCATGCTCCGAAGTGGCAGTATGCACCAGCGAAGCCGTGGCCGTGAGCCATCCTTGCCGGTAGCGTGCATTGAAGGCACTGATGGAAGTATATCTTGTAGGGAAAGGACATTCCGGCAAACTGTTGCGCAACTTGTTTATCACCCCATCCTGCGCCAACGAAAGGGTCAAAGCTTCCAAAGGACGGTAGAGAACGGTCGCGGAAATATAATATTCGTCTTGCCGGTGATTTTCCCGATAATATCCGTCGGCATATTCCTTGCCCTCATCCTTATATTGGTTCCAGCCATGATTATACTTTGCCTGTGCCTGCAAACTCCACCGGGGCGAAAAATGCTTCCTATAACGTGCCTGCACAAAAGTATTCTCATCCCAAAGCGTTTCATCGGAAAGGGGATTATAGAGCGTAACCGCCCCTGGAAGTCCCCGGCGGGAATAGAAGTAATAACCCTTCACATCCAGTTCGCTGTCATCCTTGAAAGTATGATAAAAGGTAGCTTCGCCCTGCCAGGAATAGATGCCGGAGTTGTTACGTTTCTCTTCCGTCACGTATTTCCCATTGACCAGCGTGAAAGGGTAATTACCGTCTGCCCTCATATAACCGGCATCTACCGCCACGCGTGTACGGCAGCCCAGTTTCTGCCACCAGCGCAGCGAGGGGCTGACCATGCCGAACGACCCTCCGCGCACCCGTGCCTGAAAAGCGGCATTGCGCCCGTCATCAAAATGAGGTTTTTCCGTCTCTATGCCCAGCACACCGGCCGACGCATACAAGCGGGCGGACTGCAACAAGTCCTCCGACTGCCCGATGGCGAGCGAAAGCATGGAAACATTGTCCAGCGAAAAACGCCCGATATCTATCTGCCCTGCCTGACAATTACTCACCGCCACCCCGTCATAACTGACAGCTGTATGGGCTGCTCCCATATTGCGTATGGAAACCGTTTTCAGTCCTCCAATGCCTCCATAGTCCTTTACATTGGCTCCGGCAAAACGGCGTACAGCATCTGCCATATTCTGTATTCCCAGCTGGCTGATATCCTGCCGTGACATCGTCTGTATGGGTACGGCAGAAGTCACTTTATTGGGCGACCTGCGTGCTGTCACTGTCACTTTCTCTATCTGATGCACTTTCCCCGTAATCGTATCTCCCCCCACCTCCTGGGCAGAGAGCCGGAGTATACTTGCACCCAATGAAACAGCACAGACCAGTAATACCTTAGTCCTTCCTGACATAGAATAAATGAAGATTATCTTAAACCATTTGCGCACTGCCCACTTTCCTCGAATGGACAATTTTTCGACTTTGTTTTGCAGGTCTTCTGACTCGTTCCCGGTACATCGCCTTCCCGTTCTTCCCGAAGAACAGTGGCACAAGTATGATACACCGAGCATGGAACTCACAGCAGCGGGACTGTTCGGGACTTTCACCCGATTCCCTTTTCATCCGCTTCTCCGGATAGAGAACGCGGAACAAAACGTGGACAAAGATAGGATAAATAAAAGAAGTTTCAGTAAACAATAAAACGAATATTACCGTTTTAACAGTCATTTTTTTAACTTTGTAACATAATAACCCCAAAATCGAGTTGCCATGAAATATAAGTTATTGGTTCTTGATGTAGATGGAACGCTACTCAATGATGAAAGAGAAATTAGTAAAAGGACATTAGCTGCTCTGCTAAAGGTCCAGCAAATGGGAGTGCGCATAGTTTTGGCATCCGGTAGGCCGACTTATGGATTGATGCCACTGGCCAAAACCCTCGAACTCGGCAATTATGGAGGGTTTGTTCTCTCCTATAACGGTTGCCAGATAATAAAAGCACAGAACGGAGAAATATTGTTTGAACGACGCATCAATCCGGAAATGCTGCCTTATCTGGAAAAGAAAGCCCGCAAGAACGGCTTTGCCATCTTCACCTACCACGATGATACCCTCATTACGGATAGTCCGGACAATGAATATATAAAGAATGAAGCCCTGCTAAACAATTTGAAGATAATCAAGGAAGATGAATTCTCTACTGCCATAGACTTCGCACCTTGCAAGTGCATGCTGGTGAGTGACAAGGAAAAAGCTCTGATAGGGCTGGAACAACATTGGGAAAAACGCCTGGCAGGTACTCTGGATGCTTTCCGTTCCGAGCCTTACTTTTTAGAGGTGGTGCCCTGCGGAGTCAATAAAGCGAATACGTTAGGCGCCCTATTAGAGCATTTGGGAGTAACACGGGAAGAAGTCATTGCCGTTGGAGATGGCGTATGCGATGTGACCATGCTCCAATTGGCCGGCATGGGGGTAGCTATGGGACATTCACAAGATTCTGTAAAGGTCTGTGCAGACTATGTGACCGCATCGAATGAAGAAGATGGAGTGGCCCTGGCCGTAGAAAAACTAATATTGGCAGAAGTGCGTGCAGCAGAGGTGCCTCTTGATTTACTGAACGAACGGGCACGACACGCATTGATGGGAAACTTGGGCATTCAATACACATACGCTTCGGATGAGCGCGTAGAAGCAACCATGCCGGTCGACTACCGTACCCGCCAACCCTTCGGCATTCTGCATGGCGGTGCCACCCTTGCCTTGGCAGAAACCGTTGCCGGGCTCGGCTCCATGATTATCTGCGAACCTGATGAGATTGTCGTGGGAATGCAAGTCAGCGGAAATCATATTTCTTCTGCACACGAAGGAGATACCGTAAGGGCAGTGGCAACCATCGTTCATAAAGGGCGTTCATCCCATGTGTGGAATGTGGACGTATTTACTTCCACCAATAAACTGGTTTCCTCTATACGGGTAGTGAATAGTGTTATAAAGAAAAGATAAAATAACTGTTATAAACTACGTAATGTAAATGCATGAAAATCAAAAGGGAACGAGGGGGTTAACCAATTCCTCGGTTTTATCCTTACTTTTGTAAACTATATTAGAGAGTTATCCCGAACAACAAAAAGAAAACGATGCAGATACGCAACAATACATTGATAACGGAATGTTCAGCTTATGATTTCAAGGAAATGTTGGAACGTAAGAAAGTGAAGTCATGGCTTAAATCCGTGTCGGCTTTTGCCAATACGGAAGCATCTTCTTTCTTCACTACATTCTATAATCTGAATTGGGGAAAGAACGAAAGAATACCCGTAGAAGAAGTGGCCGAAAGGGTAAACAGTCCCCTCAAAAAGTATCCTGCAAACGAAGAAAGTTCGGTCGAAAAGTTCGGTGTAAATGCGAAAATGTTCGGTGTAAACGAAAAGTTCGGAGACAAGGTTCGGAGAGAGCACAGATGCCCCTAAAAACATAGGAAAGACAGCACAGAAGATTATCGATTTCGTCATTTCCGATCCTCCTATGTCAGCCGAAACTATGGCTTACAAGATTGGTATAAGTTCTCGTGCCGTAGAAAAACAAATTGCAAAATTGCGGTCTATGGGTATCTTATCTCGTGAAGGTGCGGACTTTGGTGGCTATTGGCGCATTGTCATTAATCCTCAAACTGAAAAATAAGTATATAAGATTGACTTGAAATTCAAAAACACAAGAGGCGTGCAACTTAATGGATTACACGCCTCTTTTTTCTATAAAATCACCTATTGCAACTTACTTCACTTCCTCAAAATCAGCATCCTGCACATTATCGCCATGCTTTGTATTATCCTGAGCACCGCCTTGTTGACCTGCATTCATATCAGGACCAGCCTGTGCACCACCCTGAGCACCGCTCTGGGCATACATTTCAGCACTTGCAGCCTGGAATGCCGTATTCAGTTCGGCCATGGCAGAATCTACGGTAGCCAGGTCTTGAGCCTTATGGGCATCTTTCAGCTTCTGCAAAGCAGCTTCAATCGGAGCCTTCTTGTCGGCAGGGAGCTTGTCGCCGAGTTCCTTCAACTGATTTTCGGTTTGGAAAATCATAGAGTCGGCCTGGTTCAACTTGTCTACTTTCTCACGCTCTTTCTTATCTGCTTCGGCATTGGCTTCGGCTTCGGCTTTCATCTTTTCGATTTCTTCCTTGCTCAAACCGCTGGAAGCTTCGATACGGATAGCCTGTTCCTTACCGGTAGCCTTATCTTTGGCAGACACCTTCAAGATACCGTTGGCGTCGATATCGAATGTCACCTCAATCTGAGGAATACCGCGACGTGCCGGAGCAATACCTGTCAGGTTGAACTGGCCGATTGACTTGTTCTGTGCAGCCATCGGACGCTCACCCTGCAATACATGGATGGTAACCTCCGTCTGGTTGTCGGCAGCAGTAGAGAATGTCTCGCTCTTCTTGCAGGGGATGGTAGTGTTGGCATCAATCAGCTTCGTCATCACACCACCCATAGTCTCGATACCCATAGACAGCGGAGTAACATCCAGCAACACAACGCCCTTAATTTCGTCCGTCAAAACGGCACCCTGCACGGCAGCACCTACGGCTACTACCTCATCCGGATTCACACCCTTGGAAGGAACTTTACCGAAGAAGTCTTCTACCAACTTCTGTACAGCCGGGATACGTGAAGAACCACCTACAAGGATTACTTCATCGATGTCCGCATTGTTCAGACCAGCATCGCTCATAGCCTTCTTACAAGGTTCCAAACAAGCTTGAATCAAGTTGTGAGCCAGAGCCTCGAACTTGGCACGGGTCAACGTCTTCACCAAGTGCTTGGGCACACCGCCTACCGGCATGATGTACGGCAAGTTGATTTCAGTGCTTGTAGAAGAGGACAGTTCAATCTTAGCCTTTTCAGCAGCTTCCTTCAGACGTTGCATAGCCATCGGGTCTTGAGTCAGGTCGGCACCTTCGTCGTTCTTGAACTCCTGAACCAGCCAGTCGATGATTACCTGGTCGAAATCATCACCACCCAGGTGAGTGTCACCGTTGGTTGACAATACTTCGAACACACCGCCACCGAATTCGAGGATAGAGATATCGAATGTACCACCACCAAGGTCGAATACGGCAACCTTCATGTCCTTGTGAGACTTGTCAATACCGTAAGCAAGAGCTGCGGCAGTCGGCTCGTTCACAATACGCTTCACTTCAAGACCTGCAATCTGACCGGCTTCCTTCGTAGCCTGGCGTTGGGAGTCTGAGAAGTATGCGGGGACGGTAATTACAGCTTCTGTCACTTCTTGTCCCAGATAATCCTCGGCAGTCTTTTTCATCTTCTGCAGAATCATTGCAGAGATTTCCTGCGGGGTATAGAGACGTCCGTCGATGTCTACACGCGGAGTATTGTTGTCACCCTTTACTACTTTATAAGGCATACGGCCGATTTCTTTCTGTACCTGGTCCCAGTTTTCGCCCATGAAACGTTTGATGGAGAAAACCGTACGGGTGGGGTTCGTGATAGCCTGACGCTTGGCAGGATCACCGATTTTACGTTCGCCACCATCAACAAATGCTACTACTGAAGGAGTGGTGCGCTTGCCTTCACTGTTTGCAATTACTACAGGTTCGTTACCTTCGAATACTGCAACGCAAGAGTTTGTTGTTCCTAAGTCAATACCAATAATTTTTCCCATGATCGTTATTTTTTTATTTGTTATTATTCTGTTTCGACGTCCGCCTCAGTGGCAGACGCCAATAAAAAGACAAACGTTGTGCCAAATTGTTCAGAGCAGCCGCAGATTTATACTTGTGGCAGTTTATCTGTCAGTTTGGCAGAATTAAAATCATTTTTTCTGTCGGAAATTACCATTTGTTAATTTCCATTCCATTCAAAAGCTCTACTTTTGTCGCCCGAATCAGAGATGATAAAACATGAACAACATTAATCATTTCCCTTGCATACCTTTAACCGTTCCTCCATGGAGAAAATATTGTTCCACCGTGGAGAAAATATCATTCCACCACGAGGGAAATATCGTTCCACCATGGTGGAACGATTAAGGATTAGTTAACATTGGGCTTAATCGTAGCAACGGAAATGATTGGTTTTCACATATTAAAGAAATAAATAAGATGAGTATGGAAAAGATGAGAGACAGTATCGACTTCAAGAACACGGACATCAAGACATTGTTCCGCAAACTATTGCTCCCTACTGTACTGGGGATGATTTTCTCCGCACTATTCGTTATCACCGACGGCATCTTTGTCGGAAAAGGAATCGGCAGTGATGCTTTGGCGGCGGTCAACATTGTGGCACCGCTATGGTTGTTTTCTACGGGTGTGGGACTTATGTTCGGCGTCGGCGCCTCTGTGGTAGCCTCCATTCATCTGTCACACGGAAAGGTCAAGGTGGCACGCATCAATATCACGCAGTCGGTAGTCATATCTTCCTTGTTGCTGATGTGCACCTCCACCCTATTCTGTTCATTTGCCCCGCAGGTGGTAAAGCTGCTCGGAGGGTCTGAACGGCTCACGCCATTGGCTGTGGAATACATGCTTTGGTTTGTGCCTTTCTCTCTGTTCACGGCATTGCTCAATTCGGGTATGTTTTTTCTGAGGCTGGACGGTTCGCCCAACTTCGCCATGATGTGCAATGTGGTGGCTGCCGTTCTGAACATCCTATTGGATTATCTGTTCATCTTCCCCTTTGGCTGGGGAATGTTCGGTGCTGCACTGGCAAGTGCCATAGGTACCACGGTAGGTGCATTGATGATAGTATTCTATCTGATGCGCCGCCGGTGCGCACTGCGCTTCCACCCCATTAAGATGAGCCGGAAAAGCATGCAACTGATGCGCCGCAACATTGGCTATATGTGCCGATTGGGTTCCTCCGCCTTCTTGTGCGAGGTGGCGATTGCCTGCATGATGTTTGTCGGCAACCAGGTGTTCATCCATTATTTGAAGGAAGACGGAGTGGCGGCATTCAGCATTGCCTGCTATTTCTTTCCTATTATATTTATGGTATATAATGCCATTGCGCAGTCGGCGCAGCCGATTATCAGTTATAACTACGGCCTGAACGAGAGCCAACGTGTCTGCCGCGCCTACTTGCTGGCACTGAAAACGGCCATAGGCTGCGGTGTATGTTTTGCCCTGGTCACAATATTCTGCAGTCCTGAAATTGTCGGTATGTTCATAGACCGCAGTTATCCGGCTTATGACATAGCGGTAAAAGGGTTGCCTTTGTATGCCACCGGCTTCGTGTTCTTTGCCGTCAACATCGTATCCATCGGCTATTTCCAGAGTGTGGAGCGTGCCAAATACGCCACAGTTATCACCCTGCTGCGTGGTTTTATCCTGCTGACAGCCTGCTTTTTCGGACTGCCCCTGCTATTGGGAGACCGGGGAATCTGGCTTGCCACTCCTCTTGCAGAAATGCTGACAACCCTCTTTATCCTCGTGATTTACATATCCGGGAAAAAGGAACATAAAGAAAAATCCGTATCTTTAGACAAGATGGGCTGCACCCCAACATAACTTTTTCATGCAAGCATAAAAGTCCTGTCTTCGGTTTACACTATCTTTGCAGCATGGAAACTATGATAAAGAAATTCTGCAAGAAGTATAAACTACCGGAAAACACTTTGCACGAACTTCTGTCACACATGGCAGAAGTTCGTTTCAGCAAGGGAGAACTCATTATCAGCGAAGGGGAAAGGAACAGCAACTTCTATCTTTTGAAGAAAGGCATCTGGCGCGCCTACTACCAGACAGACGGCACGGAAAACTCCCTTTGGTTCGCCGCACCGGGCGACACAGCTTTCTCATCGTGGGGATATGTGGACAGCGAGGTTTCCCTCATCAACATCGAATCGGTGAATGAAAGCATCGCCTATTGTATCAGTAAGCCTGAGCTGGAAGCCCTTTTTTCGCATTCCATAGACATGGCCAACTTCGGCAGAAGAATCTTTGAGCGGGAAATTCTGTCGGTAGACAGTTCCACAGTAGCCTACGGCACCCCTCCCACTGCCAAAGAAAGGTACATGACGCTGATGGAAGAGAATCCGGAACTGCTGCAGGATGTACCGCTCAAGTATCTGGCTTCTTATCTCTACATCACTCCGCAATCCCTGAGCCGGATACGCGCAGGATTAAAGAAAAAGTAAAAGACCTTTTTATGTCAAGATGCAAAAAAGGCTCTTAGCAGATTATTTCTGTAAGAGCCTTTTTTATTTCAACCTATCTTGTCAGTTCTTCACCAACACCATCACCAGGTTATTGTCAGCATCGTACAGCCCGATGCCTCCGCCTGCCAGCTTGCCAAAAGACTGAACGGAATTCAAGGCTTTCAGCACACGGCCTTCCACCTCCATATCAGGGCATGCCATCATGGTACTGATAACTTGCGGGAAAGAGATTGCCGACGGGTTTTCATCATCAACCTGGAAAGCGCCGTTAATCAGATTGCAACCCGCATTGCCGTGCAAGCGCTTTTCTGCAATATTAAATTCAATGAACGGCTGCTTCTCCATTCCGTCGGGAATAGCCTCGCCCGCAGCCTCACTAATTATCCACTTTCCTTCCAAATCAGACAACTTGGAAACGGATTCTTTCTTCTGCAACACGACTATGGGACGATTGGAAGCACCGCATAAAGCTATATTTTCCTTTCCCAGCTTCTTATACTTTTTCACTTTGTTCAAAGCCGACAACACATTATTTTCTACAGTCATATCCGGACAAGCCATACGGGTACTTGCCAAAGCGCCAAGGTCAATCGTGCCGGGCTTGGCATTCACGTCAAACGAACCCATCATACGGTTGCAACCACTGTTGCCAAATACTTTTCCAGTCTTTGTGTCAAAACCGATATAGGGAAATTCCTGACCCGGAGCAGGGACTACGGCAGTACCATTCACTTCAATAATATTCCACTCACCGCTGATGGAAGAAAGAGTTGCAGCATTTTTGGTTGATGCACAAGAAGACAAGCCCATCAACACGCTTGCCATGCATAGGGAAACAAATACTTTTTTCATTGTTATTCGTTGTTTAAGTTAATTTATTCAAGGGGCAAATATATAGAAAATAACCCAAATGCAAGTAATTTGTTTAATATTTGAAGCATTTGCCCCAAAGTATTTAGCAGGATTTTAATGTTTATCTAAGAATTAACCCTTATATTTGCTCTCCGTATTTTTTATAAACCTAATATAATAATATAGTACAAAGAAATGGGTAAAGTTCTTATTATCGGTGCAGGCGGTGTAGGTACCGTTGTTGCGCACAAAGTGGCTCAAAATCCTGATGTGTTTACAGAAATCATGATAGCCAGCCGCACCAAGTCCAAATGTGACGCTGTTGTCAAGGCAATCGGTAACCCGAACATCAAAACCGCCCAGGTAGATGCCGACAGCGTGGACGAACTGGTAGCACTCTTCAATAGTTTCAAACCCGAAATCGTCATCAACGTAGCCCTCCCCTACCAAGACCTCACCATCATGGAGGCTTGTCTGCAAAGTGGAGTCAACTATCTGGATACCGCCAATTATGAGCCGAAAGATGTTGCCCACTTTGAATACAGTTGGCAATGGGCCTATAAGAAACGCTTCGAAGATGCCGGACTGACCGCCATCCTCGGTTGCGGTTTCGACCCGGGAGTGAGCGGCATCTATACTGCATACGCCGCCAAACATCATTTTGACGAAATACAATATCTGGACATCGTAGACTGCAATGCCGGAAATCATCATAAAGCATTCGCCACCAACTTCAATCCGGAAATCAATATCCGTGAGATTACACAGAACGGCCGCTATTATGAAAACGGAGAATGGGTGACAACCAAGCCGCTGGAAATCCACAAAGACCTGACTTATCCGAACATCGGTCCGCGCGACT
>ERZ810282.372-NODE-372-length-14603-cov-10.3289_pt1 | contig 14603 bp, 9 predicted proteins | sample MGYA00520341_ERZ810282 | MGnify/ENA primary metagenome ERZ810282 (study PRJEB31588, sample SAMN03398949) | human gut metagenome | study: EMG produced TPA metagenomics assembly of the PRJNA231909 data set (A prospective, longitudinal analysis of the... | reverse complement strand
GAAGCATATGATGATATTTGGATTGTTGATATTGATGATGATGATGTGCCGGAGTTATTTGTACAGGGTAAATACCATGTAGCAGGTGCAATGTTATGTTGGATTGATAATAATAAGGTTAATTTTAAACCATGTGGACAGAATTTTGGATATAAGAAAAAATCAGGCTCATGTTATGCTTATACCGTGCAAATGGGAGCAAGTATGCTGATAGAATATACGTTAAACAACGGAAACATATCCGAACAAAAAGTCGCTTTTGGTTCGGAAAATAATAATTCATATACATGGAATAACAAAAGTGTAAGTCAAGATGAATATTGGAATAAGTTGAATGATTACACATCAGCATTTACTAACATCAATGTAGCTGACAATATTTCTAGAAATCAATTTAGTACAGCTATTTCAGCATACTAGTTATAGAAATAAGAGGAGGTATATTCTATGAACAAAAATAGAAAAATTTTTATTATAATGCCAATTGTGCTTTTATTATTTTGTTGTGCTTTAGTTCCATGTTTTTTGCTTTGTAAAAATTCAAATGGGATTATATCAACTAATTCAGCGAAAAATGATAACGGAAAAATTGATGTTAAACTCTGCACATATGAGGATGTATCTTATGAGGATAATACGCTTTTTGTTAAATCTCAATTACTTATTGCAGCAGACGCGGAATACAGTTATAGTGACATAGAAAAAATTATTTCTAAGTATAATGGAAAAATTGTTGGCTATATTGAATTTACCAATGATTATCAGATAGAGTTTGATAAAATGGATTATGATACACTTAATAAAACCGCAGAACTGCTAAAAACATCACTTGATAAGTCAAATATTACACTCAATTTAGCTTATTATCAAGATAATGATACAGATAAAGTGCCAATAAATAAGTTTGAAAAAAAAGATAAGAATGGTAATTGGTGGCGTGATGCAATTAAACTTACTGATCTTGAGAAAGATAATAATTCATATCAGGAGGTTAAAATCGGGATTTTTGATACTTTATTTGATACGGAAAATCAGGATATTAGCTATGCAATAGATTCTAATAATATTTGGTTCAATGATAAAGAAAAAATAAATAAAATAGCCTCAGGTATGCATGGTACAGATGTCACTGGCTTTTTGGCTGCAAAGAAAAATAATAAATTTGGAATTGATGGAGTAGCGAACAATGTTAAAATATATGGCTATGCTTATAAAGGCAATATTCCCGATTATAACCCAGTTTCAATAATGGATATAAAATATTGGAATGCTAAGATGCTAGCAAAGGGTGTCAAGGTGATTAACATAAGTTCAGGTAATACAAAATTGCTTGTTGCAGCACAAAATGGTGTTGCTAGGGCAAAAAAAGCATTAAAAGAAGTTTCTGAGAGTTTGAGTACTTTTTATGGAAAATATATTGATGCCGGATATGAATTTGTAGTTGTAAAATCTGCAGGTAATGAAAATGGAATGCAATTTATCTATTGTACAGAATCAAAGGATAATCCTTACGGAATAAAAGTATATGATAGCAAAACGGATGGTTCTCTAAATAACTGTAAAAAAATAGAGGGAGTTCTTTATGATGCTCAATATGATATATGGGGAGCTATTTCAGATAGTAAGGTGAAAAATAGAGTTATCATTGTAGGCAGTTCATCAGAAGAAAATACAAGAGCTTATCATTCTGTTACAGGTAAAAGGGTAGATATATATGCTCCTGGTGAAAGATTAAGAAGTTTATCAGATGATGCGCCCTCTTATGGCACATCATTTGCAGCACCAATGGTTTCAGGAACTGTTTCGTTGATGTGGGGCACTAACCCTAATATTGAAGCCGAGAAAATCAAGTACTTATTAGTTACTTCAGCAACACAGCCAATTAAGGACGAAAATTATCAAATCAATTCTGATAATAGCGATGTTATTAAAATGTATAAATGTTTACTTGACTCGAAAAATTCTGTTGACAGAGCAAAGACATATAAATCAAAATCAGCTACTGCAAAGAAAGCTAATGGCATTATTTGCGGTATAGTTCGAATTTATGAAGATGGAACTATACTATATAATAAAGAAGATTGTTTGGTGTCAATATATAAAGATAACCATGAAGAAACTTTATATAAAGAACTGACAGCGGATAAATACGGTGAATTTGATACAGAAATAGAAACTGGAAACTATATTATAAAAGCAAAGACAAATGATGGGTCATATGAATCAGATGCTTATAAATTAAAAATAGATTCTGGGGATTCGCAATATATAGATGATTTATATATGTATAGAAGTAAAAATCAAATTATAGATAATATCAATTTTAAAAGTAATAAGTACTTAATTGAAGTCGATAGAGTCATTTATTATGTAGACAAAAATGGTTTGTGGAGAAATACTGGTAAAAGTGATAGTGAATTACTGTATAAATGTGAAGCTACTAATATTGCCTCAAATGGTGAAGTTATATACTATTCTGTGTATAATCATGACAGAAGAGATTATTGTGAAGAACTAGGACAAGAGATGGCATGGCATCAATATGATTTATATTGTTATGATCTTAGGACTTCCCTGAATAAAAAAATATTGTCATTTAATGAATGTGGAGAACCGATTTGTGTTTATAACAATAAGGTATACTATACAGATCAACCAGATGAATTTAAAGGCTATTCTGTTGAATCAGTACAAAAATTATATTCTTATGATTTAAATGAACAAAAAAGGGAACTTATTAGTGATAATGTCGACATAGCTATGCCATATAAGACAAATATTTATTATAGAAATAGAGTTACAACAGTAGATTATAGCAATGCTCCAATAATGTCTTGTGATTTAACAAGTGGTAAAGTCAGTCAAATAACAGATGCAGGTGTTTCATATTTTGACATAAAGGATGATACTCTTTTTTACGAAGAACAAGAACTTCAGGGTGATAATATTATATCTCCTAAAATGAAATTTACTGTACGCAAGTATGACTTATTAAGTGGAAACACAGAAACTTTATATAGTAATGTAGATGACTATATTTATTTACAGTATGTAGATAATAATTACATTTTCTATGCCTTAGATTCAAAAACTGACAATTATCGTTTGAATCTTAGTAATGGTGAAAAAACTTATGTTGATTCAAGTCGATGGTCTAAAAATAGTGTGCAAAGCGTGTATAAAATTGATGACGCAGCGTTGTATTATTCTAATACATATTTCTATTTTTATGAATTGAAAGACGGTGAAAATAAAACTGAAGAATATGAAAAGAGCTACAGTAATGTGTCAGAGTTGCTTTCGATTACAGATGATAGCATATTTGCTGTTTATCATGGTGGAGATTTTTATTTTTACGATATAGAAAGATTTCATTTTGATCGAAAGGTTAAAGAATAGTGAAAAACACTTTATTGTGTAGAAATTCGTGCCTACAAAAGATAAAGTAATAAGCATTTTAAATACAAATTATATTTTTAGGAGTTGCATTATGAATTTTAAAAAAATAACATTATTTTTAATTGCTACTGTAATACTGTTAACACTTGTTTCTTGTACAAATACTAATGATAAAAATACAAACAAGCAAATTATTAACTCTAATGTTGTAGAAACTAATGATGAATACACAAACAAACAAATTGTTAAGTCTTATGTTTTTAATAATAAATACGGTACATATTATACTGGCTCAAGCTTGTTTTTATTAGATGGAGAAAATGTTGTTAAAGTAAAAAGTAATACTGATTCTAAAAACGCAGACTCTTTGTCACCTTATTATTATCCGGGAATATGTATTGGTGAAACAATATATGGTCCAATTGGCGATATAAGAACTGCTTTATACAAAAGTAATTTTGTAAGCAAGGACACTGTAGAAACAACAGAATGGGTAACTAACGAAACCTTACTAAAAAGTTTTATATCACAAAAAGATACTTCTGATAGCTCATCGTATATGCGGAGCATTACTAATCTTCAATCCGATGGCCAGTATGTTTACTTTATAAATATACCACTAAAGGATTTTTGGCCTGTATATAAGAAGAACGCTTACAAATTAGGTAGGATTTCACTTGATGGTTCAAAAATAGAACCTTTTGGAGATATAATTGCAAGCACATATACATTAAGTAACAATTCATTGTATTATTATGATAATGGTTATACTTATAATAAAAACAGCAAAAATGAATATACAATTGATGACTTACGAATAGGAATTTACAAAGTGAATTTAGATGGAAGTAATAAAAAGTTGATATATAATGATTTTTTGAAAGCAGCTGAAGATAAAAGAGGAGAACTTGGCGCTACATATTGTAATAAATTGACCGCAATTAATGATAACTTATACTTTATAGATTATTCAGATAAAGGGAGAGGCAGAATAGCAAAAATTAAAAGCGACGGTAGTAGCTTAGAATATATTTGTGAAAACAGTGCTAACAGCTTTTCGTTAGATACGGAAAATAACAGACTTTTTTATGCAACTGGTAAATACGGCCTTAATCAATTTGAACCTAGTGAAGTTTATCAGGTTTCTCTTGACACAGGAAATGAGAAATTACTGTTTGAAGACTCAATGGATGCAGGGAGAAAAGAATTTTATTATTATAACAATTGCTTGTATGGTGTGTGTGATGCTTATCATGCAAATTCTTTATGTGGTGATATTTATAACTTAAGCACGAAAGAATTTAACAAGATCGGTAGTTACCCTGAGGAAGAACAAATTGATAACAGTTATGACCTTTTTGAGTCAAACAAAAGTAAAGAATACTATGTGTATTCAAAATAGGGCAGGAAATTTAATATGTTTATAGTATATATTTTTGAAGTGCCTATTATAGCATTTGTTCTTTTATTTGCATTAGTGGCAAATACAAATGTTGGGGAAATGGCTATAATTTTTGGAGGTATACCAATTATACCGATGTTGATTCTATGCGTATGGTCATTTGTTAGTTTTATTAATAAAATAAAGAATGGCGAAACAGGCAAGTTTGATAGCTTTCTTTTGTTTATTTTTTCGGTGATGTTTATAATAGCGTCTGTTCGCATATTTCAGTTTGGAATTAATAATCCTAATTTGAGTTTATGGGATATTACAATAGGTCAGTTGTTTTAAATAGGTGCACAAATATCGGGATATCATTAGTAAAAGATAATCGCAAATTGCAATAGCAAGTTGAAACAATTTTTTAAGAATATAATGTTCATTGAAGCAGATATTTGTAAGTCACCGCATCAAGTAATGTTGTAACAAACATTTAAGTAGCGTATATTCTATCTAACTGAGTTTCAAACAGCTCCTCAGGTGTGTGATAGTTAAGAATTTTTCTTGCAGTCGGCACCCCATAAAATTCTGTGTAAATAATAATCCTTCAAGCAATAACAAAACAGCGGACTGCGGTGTAATCAAGCCAGTATTCTGTCCTCAAATATTATCGATAACTGGCTCAAAACTATGTCCCAGTTTCGACATCTTTGTGTCCAGCGTTCGACAATCTTTTGCGACGCTAAATACAACATTTTGCGCAGGCTGTCATCATTCGTGAATGACGGCTTGTTCTTCGTAATCTGCCTGAACTGGCGGTTCAGCCCTTCGATAATATTCGTTGTATATATTATCTTCCGAACCTCGGGCGGATATGCGAAGAATGTGGATAGAATATCCCAATTTTCCTCCCAACTTTTTACGCAGGAGGGATAAGTTTTGCACCACTTGTCCTTGAACAAAATCAGGTTGTTCATAGCTTCTTCCTCGCTGATTGCTTGATATACTTTCTTGAGGTCAGCCATCAGCTCCTTGATGTGTTTGTAGCTGACAAACCTTGTGCTTGAGCGTATTTGATGAATGATGCAACGCTGGATTTGTGCTTTGGAAAAGCCGCTTCAATAGCCTGTCTGAAACCTGTCAGTCCGTCCACGCAGAACAGAAATACATCTTTAACTCCACGAGTCTTGAGTTCGTTCAACACATTCAACCAAAATTTACTGCTCTCATTTTCGCCAATCCATATGCCGAGAATATCTTTCTGCCCGTCAAGATTGATGCCCAGAACTACATATGCAGCCTTCGTGATATACTGATGATTTTCCTTGACCTTGTAATGAATTGCATCCATAAAAACAAACGGATATACTGCTTCAAGAGGTCGATTTTGCCAAGCAGTCACATCGGGCATAATCTTCTCGCTGATTTTGCTGACAAGCTCGGGAGAGATTTCTACATCATACAGATTTTTGATTTGTTCGGAAATGTCACGCTGGCTCATTCCACAGGCATAGAGTGAGAGAATTTTCTCCTCCATACCGTCAGCATTGCGGTTGTATTTGCCGATTATTTTAGGTTCATATTCGCCGTTTCTGTCCCTCGGAACTTTGATTTCAAGCTCGCCCATCTGCGTTTTTACCGTCTTTTTCGAGTAGCCGTTTCTGTAATTTTTCGACTTATTGCTACATTCATCATTCGACACTCTTTCGCTTTTCTCATAGCCGAGTTCATCGGCAAGTTCACATTCCATAACCTCCTGAAGAATGTCCTTGAACATATCTTTCATCGCTGTCATCACTTCATCTGTTGATGTGAAATTCTGACTTTTTACAAATTCTCTCATCATTTCTGCCGGTGCTTTTGTCATTAAAAAACTTCCTTTCAAGCTTTGATTTTTCTATTCCCATTATTGCTTGAAAGGAAGCTTATTATTCACTTTTACACAAAATTTTCGGCGGTCTCTCTGTCAGTTATTTTAAATTTAATTTCAGCAACAAATCATTTCCAAAAATTTCAATATTGCACTTCATTTTACTACTAATAGTACAATAAAACAGATTTTACAATTATCTTTTACTCGCAAATTGCAATAGCAAGTTGAAACAAATCTTTTAATACCATGACAATTGAACTTGAAATGTGTAAGTTGCCACAATTAGGAGTGTAGTAACAAACATTCAGGTAGCATATGTCTTATCTGATTGCTCTTTGGTGCTATGTCAAATTTCAATTTCGGGTGTGTCTGACAACTATATGAAATCCCTGCCGACACATAAATTCACTTACACAAACGGCAAGGTAACTAATATCACCGAATACGGCACCGACGGCACAGAGGGAAATCACCTTAACATAAGCTACAAAGCCGACAATACAACCGTGTTTACAGATAAGCAGGGACACAGCGAAACCCATATTTTTGATAACAGCGGTTCAACTGTTTCTGTCCTCAATTCAAACGGTTATGCGACTTCGTCCGAAAACACAGGACTTGTAATTAACAACAGTGCAAACGCATACACTAAAAACTACATCACAGAGTCCTCACAGCAGACAGAAGTTGGCGGAGGCAAATATTACTTCGTGTCAAACGGCACAAAGGGCAGTACCGCAAGTAAAGGCGGTAAAGTGACAGTCGATAATTCAGTTGCAACAGAAGAGGACGGTTATTATCAGTATCTCGGAACAACTTCACTCAAGGTTGAAAATCCGACAAGTGAGAATAACTCCGCATTCTTTACAGGCTTTGCTCATCAGTTCAAAGAAACAACCTTCAACGGCAAGAATGTAACTTTCTCCGCATATGTAAAGACAAAGAAAGTAAAGCAGATTTACAGTGGCGGCTCAGTCGGAGCAATCCTCAAAGTTAAGTGTCTTGATTCATCAGGCAAAACTGTAAAAGAAATCAACAGTATCGGACTTACAGGCACACTTGATTGGCAGAGAATCAGCGTAACAGCAAATGTGCCGAGTACAACAGCGTCAATCCGTGTGTATGGCTTGATAAGATATGCATCGGGTACAGCGTGGTTTGACTGTATCCAGTTTGAAGAGGGCAATTGTGCAAACAACTTCAACGCTCTTCAAAACAGCGATTTCAGCTCAAATGACAACTGGCTCACAGAAGAAAACAAGAGCATTTCAGCCAACAAAGGAACTGTAACAATAGGCGGTACAGCAGGTGCATTTGATGATGAAAATGCCGATTCATCAAGCGATGACTCGACAGATGAAACACAGCCGTCAACATATACTAAAACCGTTACAGAAACCGAACCTAATGACAGTATCACCACATATGACGATTACGGTAATGCCATTAAAACTGAACAGGGATTTGTAACAAGAACCGTAAAGAAAACCTATGAGATTGAAGAAGTAACGAATGAGAGTGGTGCTGAAAACTTAAACAGTACTCCCAAAAATACTACAAATATAAATAATGTTATGAGATATGATGCGTTAGGAAATAAATATATCTATCAAAAAATAGCAATTAATAAACCAAGTGTAATGTTTACTTTTAGTGGGACTGCGAAGGCGGATTCTGTTCCAATATCAAATTATTGCAGAACATTTGGAATTGTAGTTAATATTTATTATAAAAATGATAAATCTCCAGAGCAACATTATAAAGAATTTAGTGCTGATACAAATATTTGTCAACAAACGAATCTGTCTATAATTCCAGAAAGTAATAAAAAAATTATAGAGTATGTTACAATAGCATTTGTATATGGTTATAATAAAAACGATATGATTGTTTACAATGCTGAATTAAATATTTCTTCAGTAACAAAACAACCAGCAATAACATCTGATAATAATAAAAAAGCATTTGATAGTGCTATTGCTGAAGAAATTATGTCAGAAAATATAGATAAATCTAGGCCATATATGCAAACTAGTTCTGAGTATGATGATACTGGAAATTATATGACTTCAAAAATGAATTTTCAGGGAAGTACAACACAGTATGCTTATGATGTCAACGGCAATGTAACTTCGGTTACTGATTCAGATGATAATGTGACGAGCTACACATATGATTCATCAGGCAACCTTGCATCTGTTAAAAACGGTGATTCTGAAAACTCATATACATACAGCGGTTTAGGCTCTGTATCAAAAATTACACACAATGGTTTTGACTACTCATTTAACTACGATGTTTTCTACAATCTTGTGTCAACTAAAATCGGCAATGTAACTGTTGCAAGTCACACATATGACAGTAACGGTAATCTTACAAAGACTGCTTATGCAAACAGTGATTATCTTGAATATGCTTACGATAACTATGGCAATATTTCTGTAATCACAGGTGAAACAGGTAAAATTGCCGAGATGATTTACAACAAGCAGGGGCTTGTTACAAAGGCGGTTGACTATTCAAGCGGTGAAACCTCATATTACTACTACACATTTGACGGTTCGCTTGAAAGCGAATATCGCACATCATCTGACGGCAGTCTTACTCACTACATCATAACCGATTCAAACGGCAATACAGTTGAAAAGACATCTGTAAACGGTCAGACAAAGACCATTACATCAGGCACAGATAAAGAAGGTAAGTCATTTGTCAGCAATGACGGCGTAACTAACGAAACCTCAACAGATGATTTTGGCAGAGTGTCAACTGTAACAACAAAACAGAACAAGAGCGATACCGTATTTACAAAGCAGTATTCTTATTATCACGGTAGTGAAAGTAATGCTACTACCAATATGGTTGGCGGAATCAGCTATAAGTTGAGTTCCGATAAGGTGCTTGACTACAGTTATAATTACACCGACACAGGCAATGTAGAAAATGTGTATGAAAACGGTAAAAAGGTAGCCGTATATACATATGATGAACTTAATCAGCTTGTATGGTATGCAGATACCCGAACAGGTCGCTATATCAGAATAGTTTATGATAACTACGGCAACATTCAAAGAATGGAATCGTATTCACTCGGAACTAACTGGGCACCTGTAAAATTGCTTGAAACAAGAACTTATTCATACAGTGATGCTAACTGGAAGGATAAGCTCACTGAGTTTGACGGCGACAGTATCACATATGATAAGAACGGCAATCCATTGACATACCGTGATGATATGACTTTTGAGTGGGAGAACGGAAGAATTCTTAAGAAGATTAACACTTCCGATAAAGCTGTTCAGATGAGCTATGACTCAAACGGTATGAGAACGCAGAAGTCCGTTGACGGAGTAAAGACTAACTATTACTATGACAGCAGTAATAACCTTTTCGCACTCACTCAGGGCAGTGATACGCTGTTCTTCTACTACGATAACTCGGGTGAAGTAATGTCTGTTTCCTGCAACGGAACTATGTATTACTATATCAAAGACCTGCAAGGCGATATTACGGAAATCGTTGATAAGGACGGCAAAGCAGTTGCAGAGTATGCCTATGATGCGTGGGGCAATATGCTCACCGAAAACAACGGCACACTCGCAGTTGGCAAACTGAACCCATTCCGCTATCGCAGTTATGTTTATGATGAAGAAACAGGCTTGTACTATCTCCAGTCCCGTTATTATGATCCTTTCACAGGCAGATTTGTGAATGCTGATACGAACTTAAATACTAGTGCATTAGGACTGAATGTGTATGCATATTGCTATAATAATTATCCTAACTACTTAGATAGAGATGGCTTCCAACCAATATGGGCACAAGTTATATGTGGTGCTGCTAAAGATACAGAAATTTATAAATGTTTTGTTAAAATCACACAAAATGGTGATTTACCAGAATTATTTTATATAGCAGGGTTTGTGCGTGATAAAAAAGGCATTTACCATGCAAGACAAGATTGTCTGCAACAATATGCAGGATATAACGATTTTTATGATTTTATGTTTAATTTAGGCACTCAAATGAAAACTCAAAAGTTTCCTTTTAGATATAATGGCAAAGATTATATATTGTGGGCTTGGAAAGGTGATTATCTGAATTTGGGTGCTGGAGCGGAAATGGGATTTTATTATGGAGGAGAACCGCACTGGCTTGTTGATACAAATTCCAAATTAAATATGGCTTTATTTGTAGAATACAATCATAGAATGATAATATCATTTACTCCTAAAGAAAAATATTGGTGGATAACAGGATTTAATCCATATTATCAAAATCCTAATGTCAATATGTTAAAAGTTACAATTAGAGTTAGATTTGATAATCCTGATATGTTTGCTGCTTTTTATAACAAATACAAAAGGAATCCTTATTGGACATTTGTTCGTCAGTGGTGTACTGGAGTCTTTGAATTTTAAAAAAGGAGTATTGCAAGTGAAAAGATTTTTAAAAATATTGTTAAGCTTATTTGCTATGGCTTTTTTTCTGTCATCTTGCAGTGAGATACACAAATTGTACAGTAATGATCAAAATATTGCTGATAATACAATGGCTGAAATTTCAGAATATATTAATTGTTCCAAAAATAAATCATTATCATTAATGTTTTCAAAAAAAGCTTTGACTGCAATTGAAAATATTGATGAAAAATTAAAGAAATTTGTTGCGAGGTTACATAGTGGAATAAAGGAATATGAACTGGCTACCGGTCCGATGGGTAGTGGTGAATATTACTATGGAAATAAGGTAGAGTCAATTGGTGTGGGATACAAAATACTGACAAATGATAACGAGGAATATTACATAGGGTTCAGTAAGGTATATACTTGTTCTGAATATGATGATTTGTTAGGTTTATCTTCTTTGCGATTAACTAAAAACGATGATGCATTGTGGGATATCAGAGAGAATGAATTTTATATCGAAGTCGAATAATTAAGATACTATTTATGTATTCTATAACCTCGTTTCAACAAAAATAGGCAATCTTGCAATTACAAGCAATACCTATGACAGTAATGGCAATCTCGCAAAAACAACCTATGCAAACGGTGATTATTTTGAATACACCTACGATGATTACGGTAATATTTCTTTAATCACAGGCGAAACAGGCAAAATTGCCGAGATGATTTACAACAAGCAAGGTCTTGTTACAAAGGCAGTTGATTATTCAAGCGGTGAAACCTCATATTACTACTACACATTTGACGGTTCGCTTGAAAGCGAATATCGTACATCATCTGACGGCAGTCTTACTCATTATATTGTTACCGATTCAGAACGGCAATACAGTTGAAAAAACATCTGTAAACGGTCAGACAAAGACCATTACAACAGGCACAGATAAAGACGGAAAGTCATTTGTAAGCAATGACGGTGTAACCAACGAAACATCAACCGATGATTTTGGCAGAACTACACAGGTCAGAACTGTCCGCAGTGACGGTACTCTTGTATTTAATGCAGACTATGAGTACGCAAACGGTAAGGCTGAAAATTCAACAACTAATCTTATTAGCAAGTTCAGCCAGTCATATGGCGGTGACAGCGTTTTGTCATACGATTATTCTTATGATAACAACGGTAATATTACCGAGATTAAGCAAAACGGCAAACTCATAAACAAGTACACTTATGACAGTCTTAACGAGCTTAAAGAAGAATACGACTATGTAAATAAATTTTACATTAACTATTCCTATGACAGAGCAGGAAATCTGCAAAATAAATATGAACAGGTTCTTGATCCGACCTACGGTTATCCGACAGGAACGCAGAACGGCAATACTTATGAGTACACCGATACAAGCTGGAAGGATAAGCTGACAAAGGTTAACGGCAGTAATATTTCATACGATGCAAACGGCAATCCGCTTTCATACCGTGACGGAATGAGCTTTGAATGGGAGAACGGAAGAATCCTTAAGAATATAAACACTTCCGATAAAGCCATTCAGATGAGTTATGATTCAAACGGTATGAGAACACAGAAAACCGTTGACGGAGTTAAGACCAACTATTACTACGACAGCAACAAAAATTTAATTGCTCTTGTAAAGGGTAATGACACTCTGTTGTTCTACTATGACAGTGACGGAAGTGCAACCTCATTCTCATACAACGGTACAATGTACTTTTATGTGAAGAACTTGCAGGGTGATGTAATCAGAATTATTGACCTCGCAGGCACAGAAGTCGCAAGCTATGTTTATGACGCTTGGGGCAACATAAAAGATACCAAAGGCGAGCCGACAATTCGAGAAATAAACCCGATTCGCTACCGTGGCTATGTTTATGATACCGAAACTTCACTCTATTATCTCCAAAGTCGCTACTACGATCCATTTACAGGCAGATTCTTGAATGCAGATGATACGGCGTTTATTGGGGTAAGTGGAACAGTTCTTAGTGGTAATTTATTCGCTTATTGTGAGAACAATCCAGTTAATCATATTGATAATTATGGTTATGTAAAAATTAATATCAAATGGTTAAGTTATGCAGTTGATGCAATTCTTTGGTTAATACCTGCTTTATACGCAGTTTCTAAAATATGGAAATCCGTTTCTAAGACTGCAAGTAAACTGGTTTCTTTTGGCAAAAAACTGATTTCTGTAGGTAAAACTTTATTTAAAAGATTAGACAACAGATTGTATTGTGCTTTTGCTAAAGAATCTACCTATCGCATTGTTAAAACGATAGGTAAATTAGCTGGAATCATAAGCATCATATCTAGCCCTGGTTCAATTGTACAATATCTAATTGATATTTTAGATGGGAAATGGGATGGTTATTTAAATACAAGCCATATCAAACCTAAATTTGATTTAAAAAAGCGTTATTAAGATGGTGATTTGATGGATTTACTTTTTTTGTTCTTAATCATGCTATAAGTTTTATTATATCGAGTATACCCCTGATAATCATATACATACAAGTTTATATGTTTAAATTCCCCCCTAAAAAGGTCGTAGTGTGCATCATTTTAAATTTGATTATTAGTGTGTATTTTTGGATTAGATTAGGTGATTTTAATTTAGCATTATATCAACTCATCCCTTATGTTTCGGGTTTTATATATCTTTTGTACAAAATTAAATTTAAAAAATGACAATAATATAGAACAGGGAGGGTTAGTTTAAAAATAATAATGTATCGTCTCTGACGAAACAACAGGACTGGGGACGGAGTTGTGTCGTAAGCAATCTGATAAATAATTTTTGACAGTGTCGGATTTTCGATACAGCAATAATGTATTGAAACACAGCTATGCATCAACAGAGTACAGCTCCATCTCTAGTCCTACAATAAAAATATGGTTTTTATGTAAATTTTAATTTACTATTATTTTTTCTGCTGTAATATATCTTACAGTAAGTAAGTTCACTTCACCTACCACTATGACAGGTGCCACCTACCACCGAGATAACAAACTTTGTCCTTGGCGGTAGGTGGTTTTATTTTTCTTATCTATGATAGACACTAAAAAGCAATGTGCTTTTACCACCTTTTTCACGGTAGCGTTGCTTGGTTTCTATAAGACCAGCTTTTCTTAAATCTTTAATAGCCCTTCTTACTGTAGCAGGCGACAGCTTTATGTCGCCTGCTATTGCTTTTACTATGATTTTAATGGCAATCTCACAGGTGAATATCGTCAGGCTGATGGCAAGCTCGTATTTAATATAGACTATGAGTATGCGGAATGTAAGATTATTAACAAATACCTCCCATGGTAATTTCTTTATTATCATAGGAGGATATTTTTATTGTACTTTTTAGGAGATTAGTCCAACGAATTTATCTAACAGAAAATGCATAAAATAGTTTGACTAATATATAATATTGTGTTAAAATTATGCGAAAAGGAGGGTGACAGCCCTATGGAGCAGTATATGCCGATAGTGTGGATAGGCTTTGCAATATTTATGTTGCTTTGCGAAGGCT
>ERZ810282.363-NODE-363-length-14823-cov-5.85367_pt1 | contig 14823 bp, 11 predicted proteins | sample MGYA00520341_ERZ810282 | MGnify/ENA primary metagenome ERZ810282 (study PRJEB31588, sample SAMN03398949) | human gut metagenome | study: EMG produced TPA metagenomics assembly of the PRJNA231909 data set (A prospective, longitudinal analysis of the... | reverse complement strand
AAAAGTTGTACATAAAAACAATGCAAACAAAAAACCGCCCCACCGCGGTCAATACCACGATGGAGCGGGGATCTCAGGAAATGCTTAGCCGAAGATGTTGATGAGGATACCAGCAGCGACGGCGGAGCCGATAACACCGGCCACGTTGGGGCCCATTGCGTGCATCAGCAGGAAGTTGGAGGGGTTCTCGCTCTGGCCGACCTTCTGAGAAACACGGGCAGCCATAGGCACAGCGGAAACGCCAGCGGAACCGATCAGGGGGTTGACCTGACCGCCGGTCAGGATATACATGACCTTGCCGCAGAGAACACCGGCAGCGGTGCCGAAGGAGAAGGCGATGAGGCCCAGCACGATGATGAACAGGGTGCGGCTGTTCAGGAAGGTGTTTGCAGAGGTGGTGCAGCCAACAGACAGAGCCAGGAAGATGGTGATGATGTTCATCAGCTCATTGCCGGCGGTCTTCTGGATACGGTCCACGACGCCGCACTCCTTCATCAGGTTGCCCAGCATCAGCATACCGACCAGAACGGCGGCATCCGGCACGATGAGGGAGACGATGATGGTGACCATGATGGGGAAGATGATCCTCTCGGTCTTGGTCACGGTGCGCAGCTGCTTCATCACGACGGTACGCTCCTTTTTGGAGGTCAGGGCCTTCATGATGGGGGGCTGGATGACGGGCACCAGAGCCATGTAGCTGTAGGCCGCGACGGCGATGGAGCCCAGCAGCTCAGGAGCCAGACGGGAGGTGACGTAGATAGCGGTGGGGCCGTCTGCGCCGCCGATGATGGAGATGGCGGCAGACTGCTTCTGGGTGAAGTCCACCAGACCGGTAGCGGCCAGCAGACGAGCGCCCATGTAAGTGCCGAAGATGCCGAACTGAGCGGCAGCGCCCAGCAGCAGGCTCTTGGGGTTGGAGATCAGGGGTGCGAAGTCGGTCATGGTGCCGATGCCGAGGAAGATCAGCGGCGGGTAGATGCCCAGCTTAACGCCCATGTAGAGCATATCGGCCAGACCGCCGTTGTTCAGGATCTCGACCCACATCGGGTGCTCGAGGCCGTCACCGACAAAGTACTGCATATGGATGACGCCGCTGCCGGGGAGGTTGGCCAGGATCATGCCGAAAGCCATGGGCAGCAGGATCAGAGGCTCGAACTCTTTGACGATAGCGAGGTAGAGCAGGAAGCAGCCCACGCAGATCATCACTGCGTACAGCCAGCCGCCCGGCTCACCGAACTTGGCAAAACCGGAACTCTGGAAAATACCGACCAGAGTCTCAATAAACTGAGTCATGTTTTTCCTCCTGTGTTAAAAGGGTGCGGTGGTGTCGTTGACGCCAGCCTTGCCCCAGCCATTCTTGCCGCGGCGGACTGCCTTCAGCACATACTTGCCGTTGCCCATAGAGTAGATGGCTGCCATGATGGCTGCCACAACGTCGCCGGGGATGCCGGCCTCGACCTGCGGGGCAGCAGCCTTTGCAGGAGCGGGCGCAGCGGCCTGTTTCACAGGAGCAGCCGGTTTTGCAGCAGAAGCAGCCTTGGCAGCTGCCTTCTTGCCGTTCATGGCGTCAAAGATCTTGCCCTCCAGCGTGATGATGGCCATCAGCAGGACGAGGATCAGAAACACCAGCACAATACCGGTTATGGTAACGATCACATCATAACCTAAATCCATGGTCTTCCTCCTATTTACTTTTTTCTTTGCCGCCCGGGGGGCGGGCGGCAAAAAGCGATTTGAAGATATTATACAATATTTTCCGGGTCGATTCAACAACTATGAACAAAAATCATGTTGTTTTTCACGGTTCTGTGAACAGCGCTTCCCTCTCAGCGGCGGCCCATGCGGGGGGTGGCGTCCATGAAGCCGGTCTCCAGCTTGTCGCCCAGACGCAGGCTCATGGCCGTACCCAGCGCGACACAGTTGACGGGGTCAGGCGAGACGGTCACTTCCACCTTCAGCTCCTGGCTCAGGTACTCAGGCAGGCCGTGGAGCTGTGCGCCGCCGCCGGTGAGGACGACGCCGTTGCGGTAGATGTCGCCGGCCAGCTCCGGAGGAGTCTTCTCCAGCACCTGATGGGCGGCGGTGCCGATCTGCTCGCTCAGGCGCATGACCGGCTCGTAGAGGTCGGCGGTGGAGACATTGACACGCACGGGCAGGCCGGTGAGCAGGCTGCGGCCCTTGATCTCCATGGTCTCGTTGAAATCCGCCTTCTGGGGGCAGCAGGCCACGTTCTTTTTCAGGTTCTCAGCGGTGCGCTGGCCGATGGCGATGCTGAACTTGTTGCGCACGAACTTCAGGATCTCTTCGTCGTAGTGGTTGCCGGCCACGCGGACGCTGGTGGCCTTGACCTTGCCGCCGAGGCTCAGCACGGCGATGTCGGTGGTGCCGCCGCCGATGTCGATGATCATCCGGCCATCCGGCACGGTGATGTCGATGCCGGAGCCGAGAGCTGCGGCGATAGGCTCATCAATGAGGTAGACCTGACGCGCACCGGCGGCCATGACGGCCTCCACCACAGCGTCGCTCTCGATGCCGGTGATGGCGGCAGGCACACAGACGGCCACACGGGGTTTGACCATGTGGGAGCTGTAGACCTGATTGACGAAGCGGCAGATGAGCTCCCGGGTCATGGTGTGGTCGCTGATGACGCCATCCTTCAGCGGGAAGATGGCGGAGATGTAGTTGGGCGTGCGGCCCACCATTGCAAGGGCCTTGTCGCCGGCCTCAAGCACGCAGTTCTTGCGGGTATCCACCGCCACCACGCTGGGCTGGTTGAGCACGACGCCCTGCCCCTCCTGCGCGATGATGATGGTCGTCGTACCAAGATCGATACCGATGTCATTCTGTGCCATAATCGTGATATTTCCTTTCTCTGCTGCCCATTCTCTATTTCCATCGCCCATCTCCGGGCGCGGGTCATCAAAACACATTATAGTATAACACAGGTGTATCCAAAAAGAAACCCTTAAAGGTTCTCCTGCTCCGGCGGCAAGGCTTCTGCCAGCAGGGCGGCCAAGCCGCTATAGCGCAGGTTCTGGCGGATGTTGGACATCATCCGGTTCACCACGTCCCGCCGGCCCACCACGATGCAGAGCTTCCGCCCGCGGGTGACGCCGGTATAGAAGAGGTTGCGGTAGCACAGGCGGGGCGGCACCTGTGCCGCCGGGAGGATGACCGCCGGGAACTCGCTGCCCTGGCTTTTGTGTACCGTGATAGCATACGCAATTTCCAGCTCGTTGAGGTTCTCCGCCGGGTAGACCAGCCGCCTGTCGTCCATCCGCACCACCATGGAGCGGCTGCGCACGTCGATGGACTCCACGATGCCGATGTCGCCGTTGTAGGCACCCACACCCTGTTCCCCGCCGATGCGCTGCCACGTTATCTCGTAGTTATTGCGCACCTGCATCACTTTGTCCCCCACCCGGAAGACCCGGGCCGCGCTCTGCAGCTCCGGCTTGCCCTTCCTGGGCGGATTGAGCATGGCCTGCAGCTCCGCGTTGAGAGCCTGGGTGCCGGTGGGGCCGAGCTTCGTGGGGCAGAGCACCTGAATATCCTTCACCGGGTCGAACTGGTAGCTGCGGGGCAGACGGGTGGTCACAAGGTCGCAGACCAGCTTCTGGGCCGCGTCGCCGTCGGCTTCGAGGAAGAAGAAATCGTCCGTCTTTCCGCCCTTTTTCAGCGGTTCGCCCGAGATGATGTGGTGGGCGTTCTCCACGATGAGGCTCTGAGCGGCCTGCCGGAATATCTCGTTGAGACAGACCGTCGGCACCAGCCCGGAGCGGATGATCTCGCCGAGGATATTGCCCGGGCCGACGCTGGGCAGCTGGTCGGCGTCGCCTACCATAATAATACGGCAGCTGTACCGCAGTGCCGCAATGAGGGCCTGGAACAGCTTGACGTCCACCATGCTCATCTCGTCGAGGATAACGACGTCGCACTTGAGCAGGTTCTTGTCGTTGTGGATGAAGCTGACCACGCCGCCGGTGTAGTCCACTTCCAGCAGACGGTGGATGGTGGAGGCTTTCCGGCCCGTCAGCTCGCTCAGACGCTTGGCGGCGCGGCCTGTGGGAGCGCAGAGGGCTACCCGTTCGGCCTCGTTCTCCAGCAGCTGCAGGATGGCGTTGACCGTGGTGGTCTTGCCGGTGCCGGGGCCGCCGGTGAGGACAAGGCAGTTCTCGGTCATGGCCTTGCGGATGGCTTCCTTTTGGAGCGGCGCGTAAGCAAAGCCCTGCGCCAGTTCCAGAATCTGGATGTTCTTGTCGAGGTTTCGGGCCGTCTGCTTTCCTCGCCTGGTCAGCATGGCCAGACGGTCGGCGATGTCCTGCTCTGCGGCCAGCAGATCCGGCAGATAAATATACGGTGTGCTGTCAAACATCCGCACCGCCAGTTTCCCGGTCTGGATGCAGCTGTCCAGCGCCGCTGCCAGCTTTTCGGGGGGCTGGTGGATGAAGTTCGACGCCGTTTCCAGCAGCTGCGCCCGGGGCAGACAGGTGTGGCCGTTGCCGGCGTTGTGGCGCAGGGTGCGCAGGAGGGCGGCTTCCAGCCGCTGGGCGCAGTCCCCTGCCATCTGGTAATACTGGGCGATGCTGTCGGCGTGGCGGAAGTCCAGCTGCAGCGGCTCCCCGCAGAGCAGGTAGGGGTTCTGCTGGATGGCCTGCATAGCCCCCGGCCCGAAGGTACGGAAGACCTCCATCGCCCGGCGGGGGCTGATCTCGAACTGAGCCAGATAGGCGATGAGCTCCCGCATTCCGAACATCCGCTTGAACTCCTGCTGGATGCGGTCGGCCTTGTCCGCCGAGATGCCCGGGATGAGGGTGAGCTGGGCGGGGTCGTTGGCGATCACTTCCAGCGCCGCCGCGCCGAATTTGTCAATGATCTTATCCGCCGTCCGAGCCCCGATGTAGGGCAGCGACCGGCTGGCGAGGAAGGCGTAGACGGCCTCGAGGTCTTTGGGCATATCCGTCTCGCACTCCTGTGCGTGGAACTGTCGGCCATAGGTAGCGTGGTTCTCGTACCTGCCCCGGCAGACGACGCTCTCACCAGCGTGGAGCTCTCCCACCACGCCGCACACAACGGTGACGACACCGCCGCCCGACACCTCGAACACGGTGTAGCCGTTGTCCTCGTTCAAGTAGATGATGTCCTCTACCGTGCCTTCCAGCCGTTCCAGCTCCTGCTCCATCGTCCCGCCTCCTCGTTTTGACACAACTATATATAGTATAGCGGTTTTGGGGGGATTTGTAAATACAACAAAAGCTCCCCCGAAGGGGAGCTGTAGGCAAGGTTTAATCCCCCACCCCATATGCATTTTCCTTCATCAGCCGATTGCGCACTGCAAAGTACGCCGGGATGAGGAAGAAGCAGGCGAAGAACCATGCCACAGGGTTGGCGATGCAGGCCGCAAAGTAGCCCCAGAGCGGCACGAACCAGAAGCCCACCATGGCACGGGCGACCATCTCGGCCACGCCCGCGAACATGGCAAGGCCGGAATAGCCCAGGCCCTGGATGGTGTAGCGGTAGATGATGAGGACAGCCAGCGGGATGTAGAACACGCTGTTCCAGAAGATGAAGCTGCGGGCATTCGCCATGATCTCCACCTCACTGCTCTCGAGGAAGAGGCTGATGAGCGGCACATCCAGCACACGCAGGATGAGGAAGGATGCCACACTGTAGACGCAGCCAATGCCCAGCGCGGTATTGACGCCCCGGTCCACACGCTTGAGGTCGTGAGCGCCCATATTCTGGCTGGCGTAGGTGGTCATGGCGGTGCCGATGCTCTCCAGCGGCACGCTGAGGAACTGAGCGGCCTTGCTGCCTGCGGTCTGCGCGGCCACGATGCTGCTGCCCAGACCGTTCACCGCGCCCTGCAGCACGACGCTGCCGATGGCGGTGATGCTACACTGCAGGCCCATGGGGATGCCCATATTGCAGAGCTTGAGGCAGTGGCTGGCGCTCAGACGGCCCTCTTCCCTGCTCCATTTCAACTCCGGGTAGTGGCGGCCGATGTAGATGAGACTGCCGATGCCCGCCACCGCCTGACTGAACACGGTGGCGAAGGCCGCACCGAACGCCCCCATCCGGAAGGTGAGGATACAGAGCAGGTCGAGGCCGATGTTCAGCGCGCTGGCCACCAGCAGGAAATAGAGAGGCCGCTTGCTGTCGCCCAGCGCGCGCATGAGGGCGCTGGTGACGTTGTACAGCAGGGTGAAGGGGATGCCCCAGAAGATGGTGCGGATGTAGATGTCCGCGATGTCGATGATGTTGTCGGGGGTGTTGGTCCAGACCAGCACCGCCCGGGTCAGGGCCACCGTCACCACCGTGAGCACGACGGCGAAAAAGAGGCTGAGCCAGACGGTATTGGCGGTGTAGCGCCGCATCTCTCTGTAGTCCTTCGCGCCGAAGGTCCACGAGATGGGGATGGAGAAGCCGCAGGCGATGCCGTTGACGAAGCCCAGCACCAGATAGTTCAGGCCGCCCACGCTGCCCACCGCCGCCAACGCATCCACGCCCACGAAACGGCCCACGATGATGGTATCCGCCAGATTGTAGAACTGCTGGAACAGACTGCCCAGCATCAGCGGCACCGCAAAGGCAAGGATGAGCCTGAGCGGGCTGCCCTGTGTCATGTCTTTTGTCATACAAAGCCCCTCCCCGGGCGGTCACTTAACATTTCTTTGCCAAATTTTTACCGACAAAAACGCCCTGCCGGACGAGGGGCAGGACGTTTTGCGTTTCATGAGTGGTATTATACTCAGCTCATCGTGATTTTGCAAGGGGTTTGGGGCAGATTTCTTCGTACAACATTGCTATTTTCTATCGGCGGTTTTTGGTGATTGTGCGCAGATCAGTTTCCGCGTCCCGCGTGCCGGCCCCGAGGGCCGCGGGGTTCACCGGTCTTATCGCCGTCTCTGCTTGCCTGTGCCCCGCGAGGGCCTGCCTCGGTCTGCCGGACGGGGTCATCCCGCCTGCCCTGCTGGCCGCGAGGTCCGGCAGTATCGGTCTGTTCCTCCGCCGGAGTCTTCTCCGTGAAAGGCTGAATGGTCATCTTTTCCTCGTCCTCAAGAAGCGGTATCCGGATGGAGTCTTCCGGCCCGGGGTCTGCGGCCTGCTCCGGCTGCTGGACCGTGGTAAGGCTGTCCGGCGAGAGAGGCGTCGGCCCGCTGAGGTCACCGACGGAGGGGGCCGGGTCGTCCTTCTTGCTGTCCTGCTTCCCGCCCACGAGCTTCACGATGTTACCGGTAAATGTCTTCCACACCGTCGGTTCGGAGGCGGGCTGCTCGGACGGACGGACCGTGAGGGGGCCCATGTCGATGATGGTGGGATCCTTCGGGTTTGCGCTGAAGCCGGTCATGCCGCCGACGGTACCCGTTCCCGGCTGAGTCAGCTCGGGCAGTCCGCTCAGGGAGCTGCTTTCTCGACCGGAGAGGACCGTTCCCCATTGCTCTTTCTCCTGCTTGCGGCGGGCGATCGCCTCTTCCACCCGGGCAGTCTCCTGCGCTTTCTGCTCCTCATCGCCAACGCGGTACACGAGGACCAGTTCCTTGCCGTTTCGGCGCAGGGCGGTCTCATCCGAGAATGTTTTTCTATCATATCCCGTCTGCCCGACAACATAGAAGCGATAGAGCCCTTCCTGGGACAGCTCGAGTTCGAACGCACCATTCACGCCGACCAGATCTTTGATCCGGGCCAGCGGAATGACGGCCTCCATTTCCTGCCCGTTCCCATCAAGGAACCGGATGCGAAGCTCATGGACCTCCTTTGCAAGCTCCCGCAGCGAGTCGCCTGTCATCCGAAAGAGTGTGCTGTGGGCATCGAAGCTCAGGACCTTGTTGACCGGGTCATACTCCGCCGTGGCCACATTACCAAGCTCCTGTGTGCCATCCAGATGGGTGATCACGCCGACGGTCTCGTACATCTGCTTCACACGGTCCGGCACCTCGCCGGCCTGCGAGTTCGGGGTGTCGTCCTCGTCGTCGTTGTTCTCGGTATCATCGGGCTGCTCCGGCTGGGAGGGCGTCCGCCTGTCGTAGCTGAAGTCCTCCATCTTGTTCCCGGCGGAGTCGTAGCGGGTCAGACTGCCGCCCGTCACCTTGTGGTCGTCGTCGGAGAGGGCGCTGTTGGGTATCTCGCCGACATCTCCGCCGCCGATGGCCGCAGTTTTGCCGCCGGTGCTGGCGCCCGCCTTGGCCTCTACCTCGGCGTCGCCGGAGATGATGATGTGATTGGGGTTGCTGGGCGCATTCGGGTCTATCTCATACGGTGCGCCTGCGCCGTCGCCGATACCGGCAGCCCCCTTGCCGCCCACGGCCTCGATGGTGCCGCCCTGGATGGTGATGTTGCTGCTAGTGCTCTTGATGCCTCCGCCGATGCCTGCGCCGCCGTCGCCGCCCTCAGCCTTGATGGTGCCGCCCCGGATGGTGATGTTGCTGCCGGTTTTCTCCACTCCGCCGCCGATGCCTGCGCCGCCGCCTTCGCCGCCCTTGGCGGTGAGGGAGCCTTTGGTGTCGTTGTCGTCCTTGATGGTCAGCTTGCCGGAGATGGTTTTGCCATCTTCAGACCTTTCATCGTTCTTCTCGAGGCCCGCATTGTTGCTGCCGCTCTTCAGCTCGTTTTTGCCGTCCAGCTCGATGGTCGCATCGTGGCCGCCCTTCACGGTGACGGCAGCTTCGCCCTTGCCGCTGACGTTGATTTTCAGGTCGTCGAAGGTGACGTCCACATCGCCCTTGGAGGTGTCGATGGTGACGGTGCTCTTATCCGACTCGCCGGTGATGACGGTGTCGGTGTCCTCCTTGGTGGTCTCGCCCTGTGTGACCTTGTTCGTCCCTCCGGCGCCGCCCGCTTCCACGGTGATGTCTCCCTTGGCGATGTTCCACCGCTCCGCATAGGCCGGGATGCCGGAACTCACCACGATGCCCGCGATGACGGCGGCGGCCACGCCCCGCCGGAGTGCGCTTTTCAGTCTCATAGTACGTCTCCTTTCGTTTTGTGTGTCATGCAATGCCGTCGATGCCGCTCAGGCTCTCCTTTGAGATGCTTATTTCTTTGGGATGCCCCAAGTCCTCCGGCAGCCAGAGCTTTATCTCACCCTGGGTATCCGGCAGATCGTCCCAGTCGTCACCAAGGTCGGTATAGCTCCGCAGGTCACTCTCCAACAGATTGGTATACTTTGTGCCATCCGGGACGGTGGTTTCCAGCAGGAAAAGCCGTGGCTTATCCTCCTCGGGAGCGATGGCCTCAAATCGGGAAGCCAGCTGTTTCAGGGACTCCTCAAGCCCGATTCTCGGCGTTTCCGTTCTCGCAGGCTCGAGCCACCAATCCAAACTCGGGCGGTCGTCCCTTTTTTTCGCAAATTGGAAGCCCATCTCCCGCTCTTGTTTCAGTAATTCGTCGAGTTCACGTCTGAGCTCTTCACTCGTTTTTTGCTCTACCGTTTCCGCTCTCTCAGGCTCGAGCCACCAATCCAAACTCGGGAGGTCGTCCCTTTTTTTCGCGAGTTCGTGGGTCAATATCAGCCACTCCTGCGGCTCTGGCGTCTGCACCGGCACCCACTCCAGATAGCGCTCCGACAGGTCGTCCCGCGTTTCGCCGTCCAGCCGGAGGCTGATGTCCTCCCTGTTCTGCTTCAGCTCCACGTCAGCGTCCTCGCCCGCCGCGTCGGCCATCTTGTCCACGCTATAGTGGGTCATGGTGTCCTCATAGCGGAAGAAGATGTCCTCCACGCCGTCCTCCCGGAGGCTGGAGATGTCGGTGGTGACGGTGGAGCGGGGGGCGGCGCTCTCAATAAGCACCACACCCCCCGGGGTGAGGACCTCTCCGGCGTCGCCGGCCTTTACGCTGCCGACCATGGGGTCGGTGCTCTCAATGGCCAAAGCAGGGTCCAACCGCTGGATGGTGACCCGGCTGGAAAAGAAGCCGCCCACCACCATGCCGCCGGGCAGGGGTTCGGGGGCGTTCTCCTGTGCCGGGGGCGGGACGTCATCGTCGTCCTCGTCGTCCGGCTGGGGCGTGGGGACGGAGGTGTAGTCGTAGCCCATCCCCTCCATCACGGTGCCGTCCGCGTTCAGACGGGTCAGCCGTCCGCCCGTCACCTTGTGTTCCGCATCAGAAAGGGCATCCGTGGGTACTTCGCCGTACTTTCCGCCGATGGCCGGGACCTCGGCGTCCAATATCTGACTCCCCGCCTTGGCCGTCACCTCGGCGTCGCCGCAGATGATGATATTATTGGGGTTGCTGGGGTTGCTGGGCGGTGCATTCGGGTCTATCTCAGACCGTGCGCCTACACCATCACCGATACCGGCTGCTCCTGCGCCGCCCACAGCCTCGATGGTGCCGCCCCGGATAATGATGTTGCTGCCGGTTCTCTCCGCTCCGCCGCCGATGCCTGCGCCGCCGTCGCCGCCCTCAGCGGTGAGGGAGCCGTCCTTGCCCTTGTCGTCCTTGATGGTCAACGTGCCTTTCGACTCTTGTTTGTTCTTCTCAAGGCCCGCATTATTGCTGCCGCTTTTCAGCTTGTTGTCGCCGTCCAGCTCGATGGTGGCATCGCCGCCGCCCTGCACGGTGACGGCGGCATTGCTCTCCCGGGTAGAGCCGTCACCGCTGCCATCCACCTCGGTCTTGCCGCTGACGTCGATCTTCAGGTCGTCGAAGGTGACGTCCACGTCGCCCTTGGAGGTGTCGATGGTGACGGTGTTCTTATCCGACTCGCCGGTAATGACGGTGTCGGTGTCCTTCACATCCTCCTTCTCCCCCTGTGAGACCCAGTTCGTCCCTTCGGTGTCGCCCGCTTTCACGGTGATGTCGCCGTCGGCGATGTTCCACGGGGCCGCATAGGCCGGGATGCCGGAACTCACCACGATGCCCGCGATGACGGCGGCGGCCACGCCCCGCCGGAGTGCGCTTTTCAGTCTCATAGTCTGTCCTCCTTTGGTCTGTTCGTCTTTTGAAGAATCAGCCTTTTCTGACACAAGCTTACCAAAAAATTCAGAGAATGTAAATAAAATCTGCGCGAATCGTGGTGTTTTCGGCGTGAGTGGCGCAAAAAAGCCCTCCCGAGCGGGGAGGGCCATAGCCTGTCTTATTCAGCGTAGTGCGCCAAAAACTGCTTGGTGCGCTCCTCCTGGGGGTGGTCGATGAGCTGGCGGGCCGGGCCTTCCTCCACCACGACGCCGCCGTCCATGAATAGGATGCGGTCGGCCACGTCCCGGGCAAAGTGCATCTCATGGGTGACGATGATCATGGTGGTCTTGCGGTCGGCGAGGTCCCGCAGGACGCGGAGGACTTCGCCGGTCAGCTCCGGGTCGAGGGCGCTGGTGGGCTCATCGAAGCAGAGGATGTCCGGGTGGAGCGCCAGTGCGCGGGCGATGGCCACCCGCTGCTGCTGACCGCCGGAAAGCTGGTGCGGGTAGTGTCCTGCCCGCTCCGACAGGCCCATCTGGGCCAGCAGGTCACGGGCCTGTGCTTCCAGCTGGGCGTGGATGGCCTTTTTGTTGGCCTTGTAGTCGGGCTGCTCCTTTGCCAGAAGCTCCCCCGCCAGCATCACGTTTTCCAGCGCGGTGTACTGGGGGAAGAGGTTGAAGTTCTGGAACACGAGGCCGAAGTGGAGGCGCTTTTTCCGCACCTCGCTCTCCCGCTGGGTGGCAGGGTCAGCGGCGTCCCACATGGTCTCGCCGTTCACCCTGATGACGCCGGTGTCGGGACGCTCAAGGAAATTCAGGCAGCGCAGCAGCGTCGTCTTGCCCGAGCCGGACGAGCCGATGATTGCCAGCGCCTCGCCCTGTTCCAGTGTGAGCGAGATGTCCTTGAGAACTTTCGTCTCGCCGAAATTCTTCCCGATGCCGGAGGCTTCGAGTAATGCCATAATTCAGTATCCTCCTTAGCAGCGGAAATAGTCCATCTTTTTCTCGGCCCAGTCCAGCAGCAGGGTGAGTGCGCCGACAAAGACGAGGAAGAAAATTGCGGTGGAGAACAGCGGCCAGATAAGGCCCTTGGCGCTGTACTCCTTTGCCATCATGATGATCTCCTTGTTGGCGATGACGTTCGCCAGCGAGGTATCCTTCACCAGCGTGATGACCTCGTTGCCCATCGGGGGCAGGATGCGCTTGACGACCTGCAGGAGCGTGACCTTGAAAAAGATCTGGCTCCTGGTCATGCCCAGCACCTGACCGGCCTCGGTCTGGCCTTTTGGCACATCCTCGATGCCGCCGCGGTAGATCTCAGAGAAGTAGCAGGCGTAGTTGATGGCGAAAGCCACCACCGCCGCCACCAGACGGCCCGAAGAGCCGGAGGGCCAGGGGTTGGTCATGCCCAGCAGGCCGGGGCCAAGGTAGATGACGATGATCTGGAGCATCAGCGGCGTACCGCGGATGACCCACACGAAGGTCTTGACGACGCCCCGCAGCGGTGCGCACCGGCTCATGGAGCCAAAGGCCACCACAAGGCCCAGCGGCAGCGAAAACAGCAAGGTCAGAAAGAACAGCTCACAGTTGAGCGCGAATGCGCCGGTCAGACGCTCCAAAATCACAGTCACAGAATCACTACACCTATCCGTTTATAATGTAAGTTACTCAGCCAGAGTCAGGCCGTACTTGTCAGCCAGAGCCTGCATGGTGCCGTCAGCCTTCAGCTCGTCGAAAGCGTTGTCCACAGCCTCGGCCACGTCGCTGCCCTTGCGGAAGGCCACGCCGTACTCCTCGACGTTCAGCTCATCCACCATCTTGAGGTTTGCGTAGTCGGTACCCTCGCCGATCATGGCAGAAGCCAGAGTCAGGTCGAGGACGGCGGCGTCAGCGGTACCGGCGGCGACTTCCATCAGGCAGTCGGTCTGAACAGCCTTGGAGATGAAATCCGCCTGAGACAGGTCGGCGTTCTCGGTGATGGTGGTCTCACCGGCAGAGCCGGCCTCGGCCACCACGGTCTTGCCGATGAGGTCGGCGGTGGAGGTGTAGTCGGTGCCGTCCTTCACCACCACGACCTGGGCGTTCTTGACGTAGGGCTTGGTGCAGGCCATGTTCTCCTCGCGGTCATCGGTGAGGGTCAGGCCGTTCCAGATGCAGTCGATGCTCTTTGCAGCCAGCTCGGTCTCCTTGGTGTCCCAGTTGATCTCCACGAACTCCGGCTCGACACCCAGCTTCTCACAGACAGCGGTGGCCAGCTCGGTATCGAAACCGGTGAAGTTGCCGTCGGCGTCGGTGTAGTTCATCGGCTCATAGACGGTGTAGCCAATGACCATCTTGCCGTTGGACTGGATATAAGCCAGGTCGCTGTCAGCGGCCGCGGAGCTTGCCGGGGCGGCAGATGCGGCGGCAGAAGAAGCAGCCGTGGAAGTGGATGCGGAACCGCCGCAGGCGGCAAGACTCAGTGCCATCGCACCGGCCAGAAAAGCAGATACCAGACGTTTCATATACAAATTCCTCCCTCAGATCCAGCAGAAGCGGCGCTTCGTTTTACCGCTTTACCATGCTAAATTGTTAAACTGTGACTATAGAATAGCGCGTTTTGCCCCGTTTTGCAAGAGGAAAACCGATTTTTTCGCGTTTTGCCCGCAGACCGCCCCTTTCCGATTGGGTTTTCGGTGTATTTGTACAAAGGACAGCCCTCTCCGCAAGGCGCAAAAATCCCCCTCGGGGAGTCTCTCCGAGGGGGCTGTCCGTTTTTCTTATCTTCCCGCCGCAGGAGCGTCAGCTTCTCTCCGGGATGTCGCCTACCATGATGACAAAGAGGCGAGGTATGCCGTCCTTATCCGTCCAGCTTCCGAAGCCGACCCGGTAGCTGGATGCGAGGAAGTTTGGAGTATCCCAAGTGTCATAACCCGGTGTCGGCAGTACCTGTCTGTACTGGTCACAGAGGTCGATGGCCTGCTTGACGGGGTCGTCCGAGCCTCTGTCCGCGCCACAGTAGAAGATGACCTGTTTGTTGGTGGTGTCGGGGTCGATGCCGATGGTATCCAAGAGAGCTGTGCAAGGCTGAGGACCGCAAGAGAAGTAATTGGACATCATCAAGTCGTTAATATAATAGTAGTCGCCTCCCTCTGCGCGTCTCACTTGCGTAAACCTCTGTGCCGCCTCACTCAGCTGCGGGTCGGCCTTGCAGGTGATGTTCACACCATACCGCACATTTATGATGTCTGCCAGAGCCTCGACCCGGAGGGTGTCCTCCGACTTATCGCCGCAGCCGGTGAGCAGAGCCAGCGTCATCACGCCAGCAAGGGCAAGGGCAAACAGCTTTTTCAATTTCATCATCGATTCCTCCTGTGTCAAGTCCGCGGGGTATTGATGGTGGCCTTTATTTGCAGTGCGAGGTAATAGCGGCGGCCGTCACTCTTCTTGCCCGTCATTGTAAAGGCTATGGCGTACAGAGGTTGTGACCCATAAGAAGCATCATACTTTAGAGCCCTGCATTGCTTCATACTCTCCGCCTGCGCCAGCGCACTCTGGCCCGACTTCACTTCTCCGACCCAAGGCGTAACGCCGCCTGCAATCACATAGTCACTCAATTCATTTCTAATGATGTTCCGTGCATCCTCGGTCAGCCCACCATTTATATCATCCAGCCAGCTCGGCTGGAACTGCTGTGCGATGACCTCGAGCTTTTTGTCCAGCGTCTCGTCCTTCTGATAGTTCGTATATCCTCCATTCATGTACCGGAAATACTCTTCCACCTGCTTGGCTTGGGAGCGGCTGTCCGAGCAGCCGGTGAGCAGGGCCAGCGCCATCACGCCCGCGAGGGCAAGGGCAAGGAGTCGTTTTGCAGTTTTCATCGTCGCTACCTCCAATCGTGGGGTGTGTCTCGGTGATTTTATTATACCATACCCCCCCCAGATCGGAA
>ERZ810282.317-NODE-317-length-16210-cov-4.46958_pt1 | contig 16210 bp, 6 predicted proteins | sample MGYA00520341_ERZ810282 | MGnify/ENA primary metagenome ERZ810282 (study PRJEB31588, sample SAMN03398949) | human gut metagenome | study: EMG produced TPA metagenomics assembly of the PRJNA231909 data set (A prospective, longitudinal analysis of the... | reverse complement strand
TTGGCAGTGGTTACTCCGTGGGTGACTCCAGCAAAGTCTACTCCGGCCGCTTGGGCTGTTTCCGCATCTACCGTGCTGTCGCCTATATAGAGGGTCTCGGCTTTGCTGACATGTAGCCGCTTAATGGCAAGGAGTAGCCCTTCGGGAGATGGCTTGGCGGCTTTCACGTCTTCACCACCCACGATGATGTCCATAAAATCTTCAGGAAAATGCTGGTCGAGGAGTTCCTTGATGCGGAATCGGTATTTGGTCGAGATGATTCCGATGCGGGCGCCGGAGTCCTTCAGTGCAGTCAGTACGGACTTGGTTTCCAGGAAAAGCACCGTGTTGACAGTCATATGCGTATCGGCCTCTTTTCGGTATTCTGCCTTGAATCCTGCCAGTTGTCCGGCATCTGTCACGCCGGTGAGGATGGAAAAAGAGTCTTCCAGAGTCTTGCCGATAGTACGTTTGATGTCGTCATCCGTCACCTCTGTATATCCGTGACGGGTCAGTACGTTGCGGAAACAAGTGACGATTCCGCGGGAAGAATCAGCAAGCGTATAATCAAAGTCGAAAAGATAGGTCGTGTAATTCATTGTGACTTTTTGTGACAAAGATAGTGTAAAGTATATTTTTACAAAATAAAAAAGAGGATTAATCGGAATTTTGTATTACTTTTGTTTGCATGAATTCTGTAGAAAAGTGACAAGATGTGTAAGTGTTTTATCCGGTTAGGTTGTTATACTATACACGTTAACCCTATAATGTTATGAATTTGATAAAATCTTGTTGTTTGTTTGTGGTCTTTTCATCCTTTCTGGCATGCACCTCGCAGGTGTCGGATGTGAAGAGTGTGTCTTATACAGAGTTTGTGAATCCCTTTATCGGTACAGATTTTACTGGAAACACCTATCCGGGTGCCCAGGCGCCGTTTGGCATGGTGCAGCTCAGTCCTGACAACGGACTGCCGGGCTGGGACCGTATTTCCGGATATTTTTATCCGGACAGTACCATTGCAGGCTTCAGCCATACCCATCTCTCCGGAACCGGCGCTGGTGACTTGTATGACATCTCTTTTATGCCGGTGACATTGCCTTATAAGGAGGCGGAAGCTCCGCTCGGCATTCACTCTTTGTTCTCTCATTCGGAAGAGTCGGCAAGCGCTGGATATTATCAGGTGCGTCTGAAAGATTATAATATAAATGTAGAGTTGACGGCCACCGAGCGTTGTGGCATTCAGCGGTATACTTTCCCAAAAGCCGATGCTGCCGTTTTCCTGAATTTGCGGAAAGCCATGAATTGGGATTTTACCAATGATTCTCACATAGAAGCCGTCGATTCGGTAACGGTGCAAGGTTACCGTTACTCTGACGGTTGGGCACGCGACCAGCGCCTCTACTTCCGTACACGTTTCTCCAAACCGTTTGCTGCGATGCAGCTCGATACAGCTGCCATAGAGAAAGAAGGCAAGCGGATAGGAACATCTGTCATTGCACGATTCGACTTTCAGACTAAGGAAGGAGAACAGATTCTTGTCAGTACTGCCATCTCCGGTGTAAGTATGGAAGGGGCGGCACGTAATCTAGCAGCAGAAGTACCTGATGATGATTTCGACAAATACCTGGCTGCTGTGCAGGATGATTGGAACGAACAATTGTCCCGGATAGAAATAAAATGCGATGACCGCGATGAGAAAGTCAAGTTCTATACAGCTTTATATCATTCGATGATTGCTCCTACCATTTACAGTGATGTGGACGGCGCCTATTACGGTCCCGACAAGCAAGTGCACCGGGTAGAGGGCTGGACAAATTACAGTACTTTCTCCTTGTGGGACACTTACCGTGCGGCTCATCCTCTCTATACTTTTATTGAGCCGGAACGGGTGAATGATATGGTGAAGTCCTTCCTCGCCTTCTTCGAACAGAACGGCCGCCTTCCCGTATGGAATTTTCAGGGGGGCGAGACAGATATGATGATAGGTTACCACTCTGTGCCGGTTATTGTAGATGCCTATCTGAAAGGTATTGGGGACTTCGATGCGAAAAAGGCCTTGGAGGCTTGTGTAGCTACTGCCAATATCGATTCCTATCGTGGCATTGGGTTATATAAGAAATATGGCTATGTTCCTTATAATGTGACAGATCAGTATAATTCGGAAAACTGGTCACTTTCTAAAACACTGGAATATGCATATGATGACTATTGTATAGCCCGTATGGCAGAGAAGCTGGGCGATAAGGAGGTTGCGGACGAGTTTTATAAGCGTTCCCGTAATTACCGGAATGTCTACAATCCGGTAAGTTCTTTCATGCAGCCCCGTGATGACAAGGGAGAGTTTATCCGGAACTTCTCGCCGGACGACTATACTCCGCACATCTGCGAGAGCAACGGCTGGCAATACTTCTGGTCTGTGCAGCAGGATATTGACGGTTTGATAGTTTTGACCGGAGGTAAGGAACGGTTTGCCCAGAAGCTGGACAGTATGTTTACTTACAATCCTTCTGCAGATGATGAGTTGCCTATTTTCAGCACCGGGATGATTGGCCAGTATGCGCATGGAAATGAGCCTAGCCATCACGTCATCTATCTGTTCAATGCTGTGGATCAACCTTGGAAAACCCAGAAATATGCAGCCCGGGTGATGCGTGAACTCTACCTGAACACTCCTGCCGGTTTGTGCGGCAACGAGGATTGCGGACAGATGTCCGCCTGGTATGTGTTCAGTGCGATGGGCTTTTATCCGGTAGACCCGGTTGGTGGAAAATATGAAATCGGTACCCCCCTATATCCGGAAATGAAGATGCACCTGCCCGGTGGAAAGACCTTTACGGTACTGGCGCCGGCGGTGAGCAAGGAAAATTGCTACATTCAATCTGTCAAACTCAACGGTAAGAACTATGACAAAAGTTATATTACGCATGAACAGATAATGGATGGAAGTGTTTTCGAATTTGAAATGGGGGATAAGCCAGGTCAGGCATGGTACAGTCCCCGATAACCGGCTAACATATGAATGAACATTTCGACTTGACATATAAATCCCTTTTCCGCAGGTATTATACCAACCTGCTGTTCTATGCCACACGCATTGTGGGGGAAGAAGATGCGGAAGATGTGGTACAGGATGTTTTCGTGGAGCTGTGGAAGCGGAAAGATACCATGAAGGTGGGAGAGCAGATTCAGGCTTTTCTGTATAGGGCGGTGTATACCCGTGCCTTGAACGTTCTGAAGCATCGGGACATTGTGAGTGGCTATGAGGCTGTCATGCTCGAAATCCATAAAAAGAGGGTTGAGTTCTATCAACCTGACAGCAATGATGTGGTGAAACGGATAGAGGATGCCGAACTCAGGAGGAAGCTGTCCGATGCCATCAATGAATTGCCGGACAAGTGCCGGATGGTATTCAAACTCAGCTATCTGCATGATATGAAGAATAAGGAGATAGCTGATACAATGGGAGTGTCATTGCGTACGGTGGAGGCCCACATGTACAAAGCTTTGAAGTTGCTGCGTGATAAACTGGGGTATCTGAACCTGATGTTGGCTCTGTTTTTCATCGGGAAAGTAAGTGTTTTTGCGAGCAGCGTTGTTTTATTATCATAATGAAGGAAAGAATGAATAAGTTGAATGAGGAGATATTGGCCAAGTTCCTTATGGGTGAATGTACGGAAGATGAACTTCGTGAGGTGAACGCCTGGCTGGAAGAGTCGGGTGAGAATGCACGCGAATTGTTCAGGCTGGAGGAGATTTACCACTTGGGGAGACTGGGGGATACTTCGAATACACAAGACATAGAAAAGGCCGAAAAGCGATTGTTTAAAAGGCTGGAACAAGAGAAGACGAAACAATACAAGGTACGGAGGATGGTTGGGTGGATACGGTATGCGGCCGTATTTGTGGGCTTCTTCCTTTTGGGTACTTTCGGCTATCTTTTTTATCAGACTTATAGCCAGCCGGAAACATTACTGGCTGTCACCACTCATGATAAGATTAAGGAACTGAAACTGCCGGATGGAACCAAAGTCTGGCTGAATAAAAACACTACCCTGAAATATCCACATGAGTTTGCAGGGAAGGGAAGAAAGGTTTATCTGGAAGGAGAAGGATATTTTGAGGTGATGAGGAATCCGGAAAAACCGTTTGTCGTACAGAGTGAGGTCATGCAGGTCAGAGTATTGGGAACTGTTTTCAACCTCAAGTCTGACAAGGCTAAGATGTCTGCAGTAGCTACCCTTTTGAAAGGCGAAGTAGAGGTGAAAGGTAATCATGGCGAGGGTATGATTATCCTTGCCCCCGGACAGAAAGCCGAGCTGAACGGAATGACTAGGCGTCTGGTGGTGAAGCAGGTGGATACGGGAATCGAAAACTGGCACAATAATGAGTTTGTCTTTGAGAAGGCTGACCTATACACCATTGCGCGTACATTGGAGAATTCGTATGGGGTGAGGGTAATTCTGGCACCGAACATAGATGTAAGCAAGACTTACTCGGGTACACTGAAGAAAAAAGAGAGTGTAGGGGCTGTGCTGAATCTGATAAAGAATGCCATTCCATTGGAGTATAAAATTGTGGGGAACAGTGTTTTCCTCTCCTCAATGAAGTAGGAAGGCCGCACAAATTCGAGATATGACGAGAAGAATTTATTTAATACTAACAACTTTCTAATATTATGCGAAAATTAATCCTATTGTTTTTTTTTGTGAGCAGTGCTTTATGGCTGCATGCCAAAGACTTTACCCGGTATGTCAGTCCTCTTGTCGGCACGCAGTCTACTTTCGAGCTTTCCACCGGTAATACCTATCCTGCGATCGCACGTCCCTGGGGTATGAACTTCTGGACTCCTCAGACAGGTAAGATGGGTGACGGCTGGCAATACGTCTATACCGCGAACAAGATCCGTGGTTTCAAGCAGACACACCAGCCCAGTCCCTGGATTAACGACTACGGGCAGTTCTCCATTATGCCGGTGGTTGGCAAACCCGAGTTTGATGAAGAGAAGCGTGCAAGCTGGTTCTCCCACAAGGGTGAAGTAGCACTTCCTCATTATTATAAGGTATATCTTGCCGAACACGATGTGGTTACCGAGTTCACCCCTACCGACCGTGCCGTATTGTTCCGTTTCACTTTCCCTGAAAATGATCATTCATACATTGTTGTCGATGCCTTTGACAAGGGCTCTTATGTGAAGATACTTCCGGAACAGAATCGTATTATCGGTTATACTACCCGTAACAGCGGCGGTGTTCCCGAGAACTTCAAGAACTATTTCGTGATAGAGTTCGACAAGCCTTTTACTTATAAGGCGTCTGTAGCCGATGGCGTCTTGACCGAGAATAAGGTTGAGCAGGAAGCCGGACATGCCGGTGCTGTTATCGGTTTCAAAACCCGTAAGGGTGAAGTGGTACATGCCCGTGTAGCCTCTTCTTTCATCGGTTTTGAGCAGGCTGACCGTAACTTGAAGGAGCTTGGCAATGACAATTTGGAAACACTGGTTCAGAAAGGTCAGGATGCCTGGAACAAGGTGCTGGGCCGTATTGATGTGGAAGGCGGAACCCTTGACCAGTACCGTACTTTCTACTCATGTTTGTATCGTTCCTTGTTGTTCCCGCGTGCATTCTATGAACTGGATGAGGCGGGAAATCCGATTCATTACAGTCCCTACAATGGGCAAGTGTTGCCCGGCTATATGTATACGGATACCGGTTTCTGGGACACTTTCCGCTGTCTTTTCCCATTCCTCAACCTGATGTATCCGTCGGTGAACAGGCAGATTCAGGAAGGTCTTGTCAACACCTATAAGGAAAGCGGTTTCTTCCCCGAATGGGCAAGTCCGGGTCACCGTGGCTGTATGATTGGCAACAACTCTGCTTCCGTACTGGCAGATGCCTATCTGAAAGGTGTGAAGGTGGAGGATGTGCAGACGTTGTACGAAGGTCTCATCAACGGTACAAAGAATGTCCATCCCGAGGTCTCTTCTACGGGTCGCCTCGGCTATGAGTATTACAACAAGCTTGGTTATGTTCCCTACGATGTGAAAATCAACGAGAACACTGCCCGTACTTTGGAGTATGCTTATAATGACTGGTGCATCTACCGCATGGCAAAAGAACTGAACCGTCCGAAGAAGGAGCAGAAACTCTTTGCGGAACGTGCCATGAACTATAGGAATGTATTTGATAAGGAAAGCAAGCTGATGCGTGGTCGTAATCAAGACGGCCAGTTCCAGTCTCCTTTCTCTCCTTTGAAGTGGGGTGACGCCTTTACTGAAGGTAACAGCTGGCACTATTCCTGGTCTGTATTCCACGACCCTCAAGGTCTGATAGACCTGATGGGTGGAAAAGAGTCTTTCGTAGAGATGCTTGACTCTGTATTTATTGTCCCGCCCTTGTTCGATGACAGCTACTACGGCCAGGTAATCCATGAAATCCGTGAGATGACAGTGATGAATATGGGTAACTATGCCCATGGCAACCAGCCCATCCAGCACATGATTTACCTTTATAACTACGCCGGGGGACCTTGGAAGGCCCAATATTGGCTTCGTCAGGTAATGAACCGCATGTATACTGCCGGTCCCGACGGTTATTGCGGTGACGAGGACAACGGTCAGACTTCCGCGTGGTATGTCTTCTCTGCACTTGGTTTCTATCCGGTTTGCCCTGGTACGGACGAGTATGTATTGGGCGCCCCTCTGTTCCGTAAGGCTACCCTCCATTTCGAGAACGGTAAGTCCCTGACAATTGACGCTCCGGATAACTCACCGGAGAACATGTATATCGAGTCTCTCAAGGTGAACGGCGTGGATTATTCCAGGAATTATCTGACGCATGGCGATTTGCTGAATGGCGGTACCTTGAGGTTTGATATGGGCAGCCAGCCTAATATGAAGAGAGGTACGCAGCCGGAAGATTATCCTTATTCTTTCTCGAATGAACTGAAGAAGTAAAGAATAGTAATAATATAGTAAGAAAAGGGTTGCCTCGAAAATAAGTTGATATATCATTTTGTTATTTACTATCTGTATTATAGGTGTTTTTCTTGAATCAGGTGGAAATAATTATTTACTTCGTTAGTAATATTGAGCAAAATGATATATCAACTTGTTTTCGGGGTAACTCTTTTTTTTAGGATTAATGATAAAAAAGATACTTTTTCAGTAAGTGTATTTTCATTGTCTGTTGTTTTATATAGGAATGCGAGAGAATGAATCTCTCGAAGTAATTTATTGTATAACCTATAAATTGTGTTTATGAAAGACAATTATGCTTTTCGGAGTTCGACGTTCATGCGGGCTTTATTAGTTTTGTTGTTCATGGCAGTTTCTATCCAGTGGGGCTTTGCCCAGTTAAACCTGAATGTGTCTCGCGGTACATTGGGGACAGTCATTGAACAAATCAAGTCTCAATCCAAGTATCAATTTTTTTATGACGACAAGCTGGCTGCGCTGTCAGTAGAAAACGTTAAAGTGAACAATGTATCCATTGAAGATGCTTTGAATGTTATTCTCAAGGGGAAGAACATTTCGTATAAAGTGGAGGACAACATCGTTTATCTTTCAGAAAAGACCGCTACTTCACAAGAAGGTAAGCAACAGGGGAAAGAGCGGACTATTACCGGAGTCGTATCAGATGATATGGGGCCTCTGATTGGTGTGAACGTATTGGTAAAAGGTACCAGCAATGGTTGTATTACAGACCTGGACGGTAACTTTACGTTGACCACTACAGAAGCGAATCCGGTACTTGTATTCTCTTATATCGGTTATAAGTCGCAGGAAATTTCGGCGACCGGTTCAGCTTCCATTAATGTACTGATGCAGAATGACACGCAGATGATTGAAGAAGTGGTGGTCACTGCCCTCGGTATCAAGCGATCGGAAAAGGCATTGTCCTACAATGTACAGCAGGTGAATACGGATGCCATTACTTCCAATAAAGACGCCAACTTTGTAAATTCATTGAGTGGCAAGGTAGCGGGTGTGAATATCAATGCTTCTTCATCCGGTGTGGGTGGCGTATCAAAGGTAGTGATGCGTGGTACGAAATCCATCATGCAGTCTTCCAATGCACTTTATGTTATTGACGGTGTGCCTATTTTCTCCGGACGTGGTACTGCCGGAGGTAAGGAGTTCGACTCTCAGGGTTCTTCAGAACCGATTGCCGACATCAACCCGGAAGACATCGAGTCTATGTCAGTCTTGACCGGTGCTGCCGCTGCCGCCTTGTATGGTTCGGAAGCTGCCAACGGTGCCATTGTCATTACTACAAAGAAAGGTAAAGAAGGTAAGGTGAGCCTTACTGTCAGCAGCAATACCGAATTCACCAATCCGTTTGTGATGCCGAGCTTCCAAAACCGTTACGGTACGGGAACCGGTGGTGTGATGAGTACTTCAGGAGCCATGAGCTGGGGAGCACCTTTGTCTGCTGCCAATAATTACAATTACAGCCCGAAAGATGATTATTTCCAGACGGGTATTATAGGTACGGAAAGTATTTCTTTGTCAACCGGTACAGAGAAAAATCAGACGTATGCATCGGCTGCTGCAGTAAACTCCAAGGGGATTGTTCCCAACAACAAATACAACCGTTACAACTTCACGGTACGTAACACCACTACTTTCCTGGACGACAAGATGACTCTGGACTTCGGTGCAAGCTATATTCTGCAGAATGACCAGAACATGACGAACCAGGGTACTTACAACAACCCGTTGGTGGGTGCTTATTTGTTCCCGCGCAGCAACGACTGGTCTGATATCAGCATGTATGAGCGCTATGACGCTGCCCGTAAGATTTATACGCAATACTGGCCGGTAGGTGACGAAGGTATGGTAATGCAGAATCCTTATTGGATTAACTACCGCAATCTGCGCCAGAACAAGAAGGACCGCTATATGCTGAATGCCGGTTTGAGCTATAAGATTCTGGACTGGCTGACTGTTTCAGGACGTGTACGTTTGGATAACTCCAACAATGATTATACAGAAAAGTTCTATGCTTCTACCAATACACAGCTCACCGAGAGCTCTTCACGAGGTCTTTATGGTATTACCAAGATGCAGGACAAACAGTTGTATGCAGACTTCCTGGTGAGTATCAACAAATATTTCGGTGAAGATTGGTCACTCCAGGCCAACGTTGGTGGTTCATTCTCCGATATACGTTCGGATGCAATGAAAACACGTGGTCCGATTGCTGATGGTGGCGATGCCTTCAGCGGCGAACCGGTAGGTTTGACCAACTACTTTGCCATCCAGAACCTGAGTGCCAGCAAGACACAGCGTTTGCAGGAAGGATGGCGTGAACAGACCCAGTCTCTCTTCGCTTCGGCTGAGCTTGGTTACAAGAACACTTACTTCTTGACGCTGACCGGACGTAACGACTGGCCTTCACAGCTGGCAGGTCCCAACTCCAACAGCAAATCATTCTTCTATCCTTCAGTCGGTGGTTCTGTTGTACTGTCTGAGCTAATGCCTAACTTGAACAAAGATTATCTTTCTTTTATAAAGGTTCGTGGTTCATGGGCATCTGTTGGTAGTGCTTTCTCCAGATATTTGGCTAATCCTCACTATGAATGGAATTCAAGTTCCGGCCAGTGGAGTATCACGACCCAATATCCGTTGTACAATTTGAAACCTGAACGTACCAATTCTTGGGAAATCGGTTTGAACATGCGTTTCCTCAAGAACTTTGAATTGGACGTGACATATTACAATGCCAAGACTATGAACCAGACATTCAACCCGCAGTTGCCTGTCAGCGGTTGGTCGGCTATGTATATCCAGACTGGTGCCGTACGTAACTCCGGTATTGAGTTGTCGCTGAATTACAAGAATACCTGGAAAGATTTTACATGGGATACCGGTATAACCTTCTCCAGTAACAAGAATAAAATCCTGACTTTGGCAGACAATGCCATCAATCCCGTTACCGGTGAGCTGTTCTCTTTGAGCACGTTGAATATGGGTGGCTTAGGTGATGCCCGCTTCTTGCTGAAAGAAGGTGGGAGCATGGGTGACCTTTACTCACTGCGAGATATGAAACGTGATGCCAATGGACAGATTTTTGTGGACCAAAATGGAACGGTTGCTACGGAAGCCATAACGGACCCGGATAAATACATCAAGTTGGGAAGCGTACTTCCTAAAGGTAATTTGGCTTGGCGTAATAACTTCATTTGGAAGAATTTCACAGCAGGTTTCTTGATTTCAGCCCGTTTGGGTGGTGTGGTTTACTCACGTACACAAGCTATGTTGGACTATTACGGTGTGTCCGAGGCTTCTGCCGATGCACGTGATTTAGGTTACGTGTTGGTGAATGGTAGAGATAAGGTAAACCCCGAAACATGGTACGGTGTAGTAGGTAGCGGCACGTCTGTTCCCCAATACTACACTTATTCTGCTACCAATGTTCGTCTGCAGGAAGTATCTTTGGGTTACACCATCCCCAGAAAGTTGTTGAATGATGTGTGCGATATCAAGGTTTCGTTGGTAGGCCGCAACTTGTGGATGATTTACAGCAAGGCTCCTTTCGATCCCGAAAGTGTAGCTTCTACCGATAACTTTTATCAGGGAATAGACTATTTCATGATGCCGGCTTTGCGTAACATCGGCTTTAGCTTGAGCTTTAAATTTTAATACCAAACGATATGAAAAAGAAAAATATTATAAATAAATTGATTGTTGCTCCGTTGGTTATGGGCTTTATGTCCTGTACCGGCAATTATATGGATATCAACTCCAATCCTTATCAACCGGGTGATTTGACTCCGGATGATTATGCACTGGGTTCTGCCATGAGTAACTTGGCAAGTACGGTTATCTCATCAGATGTCAATACGGCACAGTTTACTGATTGTTTGTTGGGTGGACCGTTGGGAGGTTATTTTGCCGATTCAAATGCCGGCTGGTCCAATACAATATCCAATTTTAATGCTACAAATGACTGGACGCGTGTGTTCTTGATAAGTGACCGTATCATTTCAACACTTTACGGTAACTTGAGCACAGTGAAACAAGTATCGGAGAATACCAATAATCCGGTTCCTTATGCCATTGCTCAAATCATAAAGGTTGCTGCCATGAGTCGCGTGACTGATGCGTATGGTCCTATTCCTTATTCTAAAATCGGTCAGGATGGCAAGATTACCATTCCTTATGATACGCAGGAAGAAGTATATAACGCATTCTTCAAGGAACTGGACGAATCCATCGAGGTGCTGACTGAAAACAGAAATGCGGCGTTGGTTGCTTCTGCAGATTTCGTGTACAGTGGTAATGTACAGAAGTGGGTGAAGTTTGCCAATTCATTGAAACTGCGTTTGGCTATCCGTATTGCCAATGTAAGCCCTGCTAAGGCTAAAGAAATGGCTGAAAGTGCAGTGAATCACGAGTTGGGTCTGATTGAAACAAATGCAGACAATGCTACATGGAAGTATTTCGGTACAATTAGCAATCCGTTGTTTGTGGCAGTACGTTACAATGAAGAAGCTTCAGGTGGTGATACCCATCCTGCTGCCGACATCATCTGCTACATGAACGGTTACAACGACAATCGTCGTGCCAGCTATTTTGAGGAATCAAAATGGCCTGGAGAGACTTATGTAGGATTACGTCGCGGTATCAACCTCAGTAAGATGAAAGAGTATTTCATCAATTATTCGCGTGTGAAGATTTCCTCTTCTGATCCCGTGCTTTGGATGAATGCGGCAGAAGTTGCCTTCTTGCGTGCTGAAGCCACTGCAATCTATGGTTTCAACATGAAAGGAACCGCTGCTGATTTTTATGAACAAGGTGTCCGTCTCTCTTTCGAACAGTGGGGAGCTACCGGTGTAGACAGCTATCTGGCTGATGAAAGCAGTGTACCTGCTCTTTACAAAGATCCCGCCGGTCTTAATACTTATGAAAAGAACCTTTCAGCCATTACTGTCAAGTGGAATGAAGGGGCATCCAAGGAAGAAAAACAGGAACGTATCATTACCCAGAAGTGGATTGCGAATTGGCCGTTAGGTAACGAAGCTTGGGCTGACTATCGCCGTACAGGCTATCCCAAACTGTTGCCTGCAACCAGTGAAGGTAACTTGAGTGGTGGAATTGTTGATAGCGAGAAAGGTGCACGCCGTATGCCTTATCCTTCTGAAGAATATACAAGTAATACTGAAAACGTGCAAGAGGCAGTAAACAGCTATCTGGGTGGACCGGACAACATGGCTACTGACGTATGGTGGGCACGCAAATAATAACAATAAATGCTGAATAATTATGAAATTATATAAGAAATCATTCAAAGGAATCGCGCTGGCAGCTTTTTCCGTATTGGCATTGTCTGCCTGCTCCGACTGGACGGATTCAGAGAGTATTAAACTGAAAGAACCCGGAATCGACGAACAGTCTCCCGAACTGTATGCCAAGTATCTGAAGAACTTGCAGGAATACAAGAATTCTGACCATAAGATTGTATACGGCTGGTTTGATAATAGTGAGAAAGTTCCTTTCAGCCGCGGGCAGCACATGTCGGATGTTCCCGACAGCCTGGACGTAATTATCGCAACTACTCCCGATTTGGCGGAATTCGAATTGGAAGATATTGCAAATGTACATGAGAAGGGAACGAAAGTATTCTATTCCATCAGCTATGACAATATCTTGAAGGAACATACCGACAAGGTGAAAGAAGGAACAGAAACATCTGCATTCTCGGCTTATCTGTCGGCTGAGCTGAACAGACTGATAGCTCTTGAAGCACCTTTCGACGGTATTGTAGCCGAGTATCGTGGTAGCAATCCTATCTACATGTCCGAAGCCGACAAGGCTGAAGCAAAGGCAAATCAGGATACTTTCTTCGGTGTGATATCCAACTGGAAGAGTGCCAATTCAGGTAAGCAACTGGTGTTCCAGGGGTATCCTGCCAACCTGATAGGCCAGTCTGTGCTCTCTTCTTGTGACCATATCATCTTGATTACAAATGATGCCACGGATGTTGCCCAACTGGGGATAGAAGCGCTTCAGGCCTTGATGGCAGACGGTGTTCCGGCTGACCGCTTCATTGTATCGGCATCTACCGTCTCTCTGGATACAACAGATAAGACTACCGGATATTACAATGCTTTGAGAGCTCTGTCGGAAGCTGCTTATTGGGTGACAGAACCGTCTGCAGAGTTTACAAAAGCTGGTCTGGCTATTGAGAACATGCAGAATGATTATTACAATGCTACCAATACCTATCAATACGTGAGAGAAGCTATCAATATTATGAATCCTGCTCCTAAAAAATAAAAGAATATCATGAAACTGAAAAGTATATATTTAGTATCGATGGCATTATTGGCAGGTGTATTTGCTGCTTGTAATGATAATGACGTTGAGAATTTCGATAATCAGGTGTATATCAACGGCTCGGCGATGACCAGTACTGTGTTGTTGAAAAACACTGTTTCCGATACGGAAGGTTCATTCCGGATTTCAATGGCCCGTCCTGAATCGCAGGATATAACTATTGCCTTGAAGGCGGACCCTTCACTGGTAGCTACTTATAACGCTACCTATTATGACACAGCCGAGGCTCTGCCGGAAAACTATTATACGGTAGAAACTCCGCAGGCTACCATTTTGGCCGGTGCTGTCATTTCAGACGACATCACTGTCAGCTTCAAGAACTTGACGGAGCTGGACCGTGAGAAGGTATATGTATTGCCGGTTACGGTAGACCAGGCAAGCATCGGAGTCTTGAAGAGCTCCGGTACCATGTACTACGTGCTGAAGGGTGCCGCATTGATTAATACGGTTCCTGATATTACCAAGAATCTGGTTTACGTAACTTGGACCAATCCAGATGTAGCCAATAATATGAATAAGCTGACGGCAGAAGCGTTGATTCGTGTAAGCAAGTTTGACAAGATGCTGACTTCCATTATGGGTATCGAAGGTAAGTTCCTGCTCCGCATCGGTGATGCCGGAATTCCTCAAAACCAGTTGCAGGTGGCTACAAGTAGCGGCAATGTGACCGATGAGAGTCTGGTTATTCCGACAAACGAATGGACACATATCGCTGTGACCTACGATGCGGATGCAAAAACAGTTATAATCTACATCAATGGTAAGAATATGCTGGAGACTACTTTGGACTGCGGAGTCGTGAACTGGGGCCAGACCATGACCGATGAAGGTAACGGATTCTGGATTGGCCATTCATACAATCGTGACCGTTGGTTGGAAGGTAATATCTCAGAGGTGCGTATCTGGAACAAGGTGTTGACATCAGCAGAAATCAATGCAAAGGACCACTTCTACCAGGTAGAGCCGGATGCTGACGGACTGGTTTCTTACTGGAAGTTCGATGAGGGTGCCGGTACTGCCATTCACGATTATAGCGGAAATGAGAACAATGCTACTGCAGTGGAGTCACTGACTTGGACTGCTGTGGAACTGCCCGCCAAATAATTTAGTTATACCTTAATTCAAATAAAAAGATATTGATTATGAAATATATGAATCATGTAAAATCAGGCTTGCTGGCAATGGCCTTTGCATGTGCAGGAATATGCTTTACCGGTTGTGAAGATGATGTTGTCATCAACACCGGCAACAGTGACAAGCTGGATACTGTGGATGGCGTGTATGGCTATGTAAAGTCTGCCGCCGGTGCACGTGAACTTACTCCGATTTCTGTTTTTGGCGACAAGGTTGCTACCGGACATCTCTATTTTGAACTGAGCAAAGCTGCAGAGCAGGATGTTACTGTGACCTTCAAAGTGGACGAAGACGTTTTGGAGGCTTACAATAAGAAGAATGGAACAAGCTATAAAATGTATCCCGCCGATAAGCTGAGTTTGGCGAACGGTGGAACTGCCACTATCAAGGCGGGCGAACAGAAGTCGGCTTCTGTGGAACTGAATATCAATGCCGGAGGCACAATCGGACAGACTTATGCTGTTGCCGTTTCTGCATCTGCCAATAACGGTGTGGAAGTTTCTACAAACAATCAGGAATATATTTACTTGGTAAAGCCTTTGGCTGCTATTCCTGAGAGTATCAGTAAGGGTGATATACTTACACATTGCTTTGTGGAAGTAAATGACGAGAACATCTTGAATATGGGTGAATATACTATGAAGAGCGACGGAAAGCCTTTCTTTGATGTTGTCAGCATTTTTGCAGCTAACATCAATGTGGATAGCAAGACTGGTCGCGTTCATGTTTTCTGCAATGACCAGGTTTCTTTCTTGCTGAGAAATGCGGATAAGTTCATCCGTCCTTTGCAGGCTAAAGGCATTAAGGTGGTGATGACTATTCTTGGTAACCATGACGAGGCAGGTATGGGCAACCTTTCGGAAGCTGCTGCCAAAGACTTTGCTAAGGAACTGAAAGCCTACTTGGATATTTATGGTTTGGATGGCATTGACTTTGATGATGAGTACACCAGTTATAATAACTCCAATCCCAGTCCCGGCTTCGAAAAACGTTCACGTGCCAACTTCGCGCGCTTGGTTTACGAATGCCGCCAAGTGTTTGGCAAAAAGTTGATTGGTGTGTATGAATATGGTTCTCTCGACTCTCCCGACGGCGAGGTAGAAGGTGTGAAAGTAGGTGATATTGTGGATTATATGACCTACGGTTATTACCAGAATCAGAATCCTAATGGAGCCTTTGGCCGTGAAGAGTCTCATTTTGAGAACCTGCCCAAATCCAAGTATGCTCCGTTACCCTGGAAGATTAATGATGAGCTGAACGGAGGCTGGAGCGGATTTGACAAAAGCAAATTCCAAAAAGTGAAGGATGAAGGTTATGGTATTCAGATGTTCTACAACCCCAAACCACTGATGTATCAGTATTACGTGTTGCTTTCGGAAATAAGTGAGGTGCTCTTTGATGATGGAGTGGAATGGAGTGGCAAGTACTGGAGCCGTACCGGTGAAGCTTATCAGGGCAAAATGTTGGGTTATGAAGATTTGGTCGGCGAGTGGAAGGTAACTTCCAGCAATTCCCTCTTTACCTATGTGGATGAAGAAGGTAATCCTCGCTGGTGGGATTGGAAAGGCAGTCAGGAGTTTGAGAAGAATGTAATTATAGAGAAGGATGAAGAAGGTACCGGATATGTGGTTTACAACTGGGGTACTTTCCCCGAAATCACCGGTAAGTATCCGATGCATTGCGATTACTATAACGGTGCACTGCTCATCTATCCGCAAACCATTCATGAGGGCGATGCTGAAGACCCTGCTACCTACA
>ERZ810282.290-NODE-290-length-17500-cov-7.95672_pt1 | contig 17500 bp, 15 predicted proteins | sample MGYA00520341_ERZ810282 | MGnify/ENA primary metagenome ERZ810282 (study PRJEB31588, sample SAMN03398949) | human gut metagenome | study: EMG produced TPA metagenomics assembly of the PRJNA231909 data set (A prospective, longitudinal analysis of the... | reverse complement strand
ACGACGCTCTTCCGATCTAGGACTATGATACCGACCGCGTCAAGCTCATCCTCGACCCGGGCCTTGCTTTCGGCACCGGCGGCCATGAGACCACCAACCTCTGCCTCGAAGTGCTGGACGAGCGGGTCAAGGGCGGCGAGCGGGTGCTGGACATCGGCACCGGCAGCGGCATCCTCGCCATCGCAGCCCTCAAGCTGGGCGCAGCCGTGGCTGAGGGCGTGGACATCGACCCCGTGGCCGTCCGCACCGCCGGCGAGAACGCCGCCCTCAACGGCGTGGCCGACAAGCTGACCGTCCTCGTGGGCGATCTGTCCGACAAGGCCAGCGGCAAGTACGACATCATCACGGCCAACATCGTGGCCAACGCCATCATGTCCCTGGCCCCCGCCGTCCCCGGCCTGATGGCCGACGACGCCGTCTTCATCGCCAGCGGCATCATCGACAGCCGGAAGGATGAGGTCATCGCTGCGCTGGAAGCCGCCGGCCTCGCTGTGCTGGAAGTGAAGGAGAAGCGCGGCTGGGAGTGCATCGTCTGCAAAAAAGCGTAAATTTTTTAACGGGCTTGCCCTCTCAGGCCGCTTCGCGTCCAGCTCTCCCAAAGGGAGAGCCAAAGACGTAACGGGCAGGCAAAAGCCTCTCCCTTTGGGAGCAACAACGACGACCGCCGCCAGTGGCGGAAACAGGGAGTCGTTGTTGGGGCCGCGGCCAGCAAGACGCAAGTGCTTCTCAAAGCACGAAGCGGCTGCTGGGTGCCGCAACCCGGGCAGTGGCATTGCGTGAGCAATGACGGAGAGGGCAAGGACGCTCAAGGAGGAACCATGCCGCACCGTTATTTTACCACTGAAATTTCCGACGGAACCGCCGTGCTGCGGGGGGCCGACGCCCACCATCTCTCCCGCGTGATGCGGGGCAAACTGGGGGACACCGTCATCCTCTGCGACGGCAGCGCCGTCGAGTATACTGCCACCATCACCGGCTTCGGCGACGAGACGGTGGAGTTCAGCGTGGAGCCGGGCTACCCCAGCGCCGCAGAACCCACCGTGGACGTCACCCTGCTGGTGGGTTATCCCAAGCAGGATAAGCTGGAGCAGGTCATCCGCCACGGCGTCGAGCTGGGCTGTGACCACTTCATCCCGTTTTTCAGCCGCTACTGCGTGGCCGCGCCCAAGAAGGAAGAGCAGAAAAACGAGCGCTACAACCGCATCGCCTTTGAAGCCGCCAAGCAGTGCGGCCGGGGCATCCTGCCGGATGTAGCCCTTCCGCTGCCCAACTTCGGGGCTGTCTGCCGCAGCCTCGACCAGTATGACCTTGTGCTCTTCTGCTACGAGTGCGGCGGCGCACCCCTGCGCCAGCTGCTGGCTGAGGCCACGCCCGCCGATGGCAAAAAGCTGAAGATTGCCATCATCACCGGCGCAGAGGGCGGCTTCGCCGCCGAGGAAGCTGAGATGGCCGCAAAAGCCGGCGCAAAGACCGTCGGCCTCGGCCCCCGCATCCTCCGCTGTGAGACGGCCCCGCTGGCCGTTGTCTCTGCCGTCATGACCCTGACGGGGAACCTCGAATAAGTTCTGACATCAGAAACGGCGTCCCGCCGAGGTGGGACGCCGTTTCTCATTTATTTTGCATCTGCATCCCGCAGGGCCTTTTTGATGGTCAGCAGGTTCTGCGGGCTCATGGAGAAGCTGCGCAGGCCGAGGTGGAGATACTGGGTCGCGTTGACGGCATTGCCGACGGCGAGGCCGCAGATGGTGACGGGGATGTCCGCTTTCCTGGCGGCGTCCACCACCATGGCGATGAGCTTTTTCATGGCCGGGCTGGCGGGACGGTAGTAGTGCTCGGCAATGGCCAGTTCCCGGCTCACCGCGTGGGTGTACTGGGTCAAATCGTTGGTTCCGATGACGAAGAAGCGGCAGCCGTGGGCAGTGAAGTCCTCTGCCGTCATGCAGGCGGCGGGTACGCTGAGCATGACGCCGAAGGGGACGTCAGGCTCGAACTCCACGCCCCGCTCGGTGAGCTTGCGGCGGCAGTGGTCTACCACCTGCATGGCGGAATCCCAGTCCTCGACGTCTGTCACCATGGGGAACATGACCCGCAGCGGGCCTTTTGCGGCGGCACGCATGAGGGCGCAGATCTGTACTGCCATCTGGGGCAGATTGCGCAGGCTGCTGCGGATACCCCGCAGGCCCAGCTTGGAGGACTGGACGCCCTGATAGGCGTCGGCCATGGTGCGGTCGGCACCGAAGTCGAAGGTGCGCACCGTCACCATCTTTCCCTTGGCGGCGGCGAGGCAGGAGGTGTAGAACAGATACTGCTCCTGCTCGTCCATGGCGTGGCCGGGCATCATCATGTAGCTGCTGCGCAGCAGGCCCACGCCGGACGCGCCGGACTCCATCGCGGTCCCCACGTCCTCGGGGCCGAAGCAGTTGGCCAGAAGCTCGAACTCCTCGCCGTCCCGGGTGCGGTTGGGCAGCTCAAGCTGGGCGTTCAGCTCCTTGTTCTGGCGCTGCATCTCGCAGATGCAGGTGATGGCGCTCTGCCGGGCGGCAGCATCCGGGTCAAGGATGCACTCACCCTCGGTGGCGTTCAGGATGACCTCGCGGCCGTCGCAGTCTTTCAGGAAATCTTCGCCCACCTGGGTGATGCCCGGGATGTTCAGCGAGCGGGCGATGATGGCCGCATGGCTCTGGCCGCTGCCCTCGGCGGTGATGAGGCCGAGGATGCGGCCCGCCGGGACGCTGAACAGATCGGTGGGCATGAGCAGGTCAGACGCAAGGATGACCGGGTGGTCGAGGGCCAGCCAGCTGCGGATCCGGTGGCAGAGGATGTTGGTGATGCGCTGGGTCACGTCGAGGATGTCCACGCTCCGCAGCTGCATGTAGGCATTGTCCTTCATGGCGGCCAGCTGGGCGGCGTAGCGGCGGCCCACACGGTCCATCGCCTCGGCGGCACCGACGCCGGCTTTTATCTGGAAAGCCACCTCATTCATGAAGCCCTCGTCTTCCAGCATCATGCTCTGGAACAGGAAGATGGCCTGCTCCGAGGGCGCGGCGCGGCCGGCCATCTCGTCCAGCTCCTGCTGAGCGACCTTGATGGCGTCTTCCAGCGCCTGTTTTTCCTGTTCGGGGTGGAAAGGCCCCTCGCCGAACACCAGCGGCGGGCGGTCCAGCCGGCTGACCTGACCCAGCACAAGGCCGGGCGATGCGGTAAAGCCCTTATATACCTTCATGTTTCCATCTCCTCCGGCGGCACTCTGCCGGTCAGCGCCCGGCAGACCAGTGCCTGCAAAAAGGTGTTGGGCAGCAGAGCGGCCCGTGCGGCCTGCGCCGGGCCTGCTTCACCCTCGAACAGCGGCTCGAAGCTCCTGAGGCGCTCGAAGTCGCATTTTGCAAGGAAAGCTTCTCCCAAAGTACGGGTGGTGTAGTAGGGGGCAGGGTCTACGCCCACGTCCTCAGCCGCGGCTTCCAGCGGGGCAAGCTCTGCATCCGAGAGTTTTGCCAGCAGGAGAGCAGCGTCTGCCGTCAGGGTGGAGGGGTGCTTTTCCCGCACGTCCTTCTGGACGGCCTCGAAGGCCGCATGGAATGCGGCGGCATCCGCGCTGCTCTCAGCCCCGCTGTCCACAGCGTAGGCGCAGCCCCGCAGCCGCCCGAAGGCCCGCAATGTATCGTGGTAGCCCAGCTCGATGTTCCGCCGGGCGGTGGCGGGCTCGAAGTGGAGGATGTCGCCCAGCTCCCAGTAGCTTCGGATGAGGGTGGTGGGCAGGCCGGTGCGGTTGGGGCGGGTGATGCCCACACCCTCCAGGTCTACACAGACCAGCTCTTCTGCGCCCATCTTCTGGGCCAGCGCGGTGGGCATATTATCCCGGTAGCCGCCGTCGAGGTAAGACACCCCGTCGATGGTGTGGGCCCGCAGGGCGGGGAAGCAGGCCGCAGAGGCCAGCAGATAGTCTTTCACCTTGCCCTCGGGGATGTCTTCCAGCGGAAGCTCCCGGGCCTTGAGGGTCTTCTGCTCCACGGTCACAAGGCCCAGCCGGATGGGGCTTTTGCGGAGTTTCTCTTCGTCCAGCACCCGCTCGACGATCTCTTCCAGCGGCGTGACATCCATGCCGCCCTGAGTCACAGCGTCTTTGAGGAATGCGTGCAGCTCGGAAAGCGGCGCATCCTCGGCGGGCAGCTCCATCACATCCTGGCTGCGGATGGTCAGCCACATGTCCCGGGCCGTCTCGTAGAGGTCGAGGGCGAACATGGCGCCGTTCAGGCTGCCGACGCTGGTACCCGTAATGATCTGGGGCCGCCAGCCCAGCTCGATCAGCGCCCGCCAGACGCCCACCTGATAGCTGCCGCGGGCGCCCCCGCCCGCCAGCACCAGCGCCTTTACGGGGGTGTTGTTCTGCGCCATGTTTTCTGCCTCCTTTGATGTGTTCCGGTTTTGCCTAGATTATAGCATATTTCCCGGGAGATTTCTCTCTGTTTTTGTAACAAAAAATGTGCTATAATAAATTCACCTTGCCAGAACGATTCAGGAGGACGACAGATGCACCGCAAGCAATGGATTTTCGACATGGACGGCACCCTCACCGACAGCATGACCGTGGTGTGGCAGGGTGCACCGCTGGAGCTGCTGCGCCGCTATGGCCGCACCGCAAGACCCGGCATCCACGATGTTCTGCTGAGCATGGGGATGGTGGAGGGCGCGGAGTATCTCATCCGCACCTACGATCTGCCCCTGACCCTGCGGGACTACGAGCCTGCCATGCGGCAGGTCATCCGGGACCTGTACAAAAAAGTCGAGCTGAAGCCCGGCGTCCGGGAGATGCTGGCCCGGCTGAAAGCCGAGGGCGTGCGGATGTGCATCTGCTCCAACACCTGGGCAGAGCAGTGCGAAGAGGTGCTCACCCGGCTGGGCGTCGCAGACTGTTTCGAGTTCTTCTACACCGCACAGGGCGCGAAGAGCAAGGCCCACCCCGAGGTGTTCCACGAAGTCCTCGAGCGGCTGGGCGGCAGCGAACCCGCCGACGCCGTTGTCTGCGAGGACGCTGTCTACGCCACCCGCACGGCCAGGCAGTGCGGCTTCTACCTCATCGACATCGAGGACGAGACCAGCGCCGCCGATAAGCCCGAATTGCAGCGCCTTGCCGACCAGTACATACACGACTGGACACAGCTGGACTGGACAAAATTATAAAGCAATGGGGAGGCCCGGAAGGGCCTCCCCATTGCTTTATCGGAACTGCTTTTCCAGATAATCTTTCAGCGCCGTGCGGGCTGCAGGCTCCCGCCCGCGGGGGACAGGGACCCGTGCGCCGCTCTGCATCCAGAACTCACCCGCCGCCAGCTGGGACACCGCCGCCAGATTGACCACATAAGAGCGATGAAGCTGGACGAAGCGCTCATCCGCCAAAAGCGGCTGTGCCACCTGTGCAAACGGCACCCGGACAGACAGGGACGGCACATCCTCGCCGCTGGCGAGATGGAAATGCACCACATGGTGGGTACACTCGAGGTATTCGATGTCCGCGAAGGGCAGCACCCGCAGACCCGGCGCCGTGGCTACCGGGATGGCCGGGCCGTACTCCGGCTCGGCGGCCCGGGCCAGCAGAGCGTCCAGCTGTTCCGGCGGGACAGGCAGCAATAAATACTGCATGGCGTCCACCCGGTAGGCACTGTAGGCGTGGGCGGGCGTGTGGGCCAGAAAAGCCAGCGGGCTGCGCCGCCCCCGGCTGCGGAGCGCAGCCGCTGCCCGCAGCGACGCGGCGGCTGCCGTGGACGGCAGCTCGATGAGGTACAGCTCGTACCGCTCCCCGGCGTCGTCCCGGGCCAGCAGGGCTTCCGGGCTGTCCAGCTGCTCGATGATGCAGGCGTCGTCCCGCCGGGCATAATAGTCGAGACACTGCCGCTCCACCCGGCTGCGGAGGACGCTGTCCGGGCTGCACACCGCGATATGAAATATCATTCCGAAGCCCCCTTTCGGGCCTGCCGCCGGCGCTTGCTTTTTCGGCCCGGCGGGAGTATCATTGCTATAAAAAACAGAAGAAAGCAAAAGGAGAAACTGCTATGGAAATGCCTTTCGTCAGCATCATCGTCCCTGTGTACAATGCCCAGAGCCACCTGAGCCGCTGCCTCGAAAGCATCTGCGGGCAGGAGTACAGGAACCTCGAGCTCATCGTCATCAACGACGGCTCCAAAGATAAGAGCCTGCCCGTCTGCGAGGAGTTCCGCAAAAAGGACAGCCGCATCCTGCTGGTGGACAAGGCAAACTCCGGCGTGTCCGACACCCGGAACCTCGGCCTGAAGCTTGCCGGCGGCAAGTACGTCCAGTTCGTGGACAGCGATGACTACATCGCCCCGGACTACACCGCCCGGCTGGTGGAGGCGGCAGAGAAGACCGGTGCCGACCTCGTCATCTCGCCCTACACCATGGTCATCCCCGCCGGGGCGTCGAAGCCGGAACAGGTGCTGGAAAAGATCCAGGACGACCTCGGCGTCATGCACGTTGCACGCCCGCCGGAGAACCGGGAATACGGTTTCCTGCCCGAGGGCGTCTACGACAAGGACACCTTCGCCCGCCGCCTGATGGATAAGCCCGCCTCTTACTTTTACAGCGTGCTCTGGAACAAGCTCTACCGCCGTGACATCCTCACCCGGCACGACATCCGCTTTACCAGCGAGATGCGCTGGGCCGAGGACCTCGTGTTCAACATGCAGTATATCCAGTACGCCGAAGTCTTTGCGTCCATCCCGCAGCCCGGCTACTACTACGTCCAGAACCCTCAGAGCATCTGCCACACCCAGATAAAGCCTGCCACTCTGGTGCAGAACAAGATCCAGGTGTTCCACTACTACAAGGACCTCTACACCCGGCTTGGGATGTATGAGCAGGTGCGGCCCCAGCTCTACAAATTCCTCATCGACATTGCCGAGAGCACTTACCCCTCCGGCCCCTTCAAGAAGGTCATCGACGAGGCGAAAGCCTACTGGAAAGAGCACCGGGCAGAGATCTCATCCTAAAGAAAAGCGGGAGGCCCCTGCGGGGCCTCCCGCTTTTTTTATTTACGCTCCGATGGCAGCACACTTCTTAGCCAGCCAGTCGCGCTCGTCCTCGGTCAGGCGGGGAGCCAGCTTCTCGAAGACCTCGCGGTGGTAGGCGTTCAGCCAATCCAGCTCGTCGCGGCTCAGAACGCCCGGGACGATGGGGGAGGTGGCGATCGGCACGAACGTGATGGGGCAGAATGCCAGGAACTCGCCGTACTGGTTGGATGCCTTGTGGTAGCACTCCAGCTCATTCTCGATGCGGATGCCCACGACGCCGCCCTCATAGACGCCCGGCTCGTCGGTGACGATCATGCCCGGCTTAAAGACGGTGGTGTTGCGGCCGTTCAGGGCGTGGGGGCCTTCGTGGACGTTGCCCACGTGGCTGACGCTGTGGCCGGTGCCGCAGCGGTAGTTGATGAGGTGGCGCCACAGCGGCTCACGGGCGATGGTGTCCAGCATATGGCCGTCGCAGTAGTCCAGCCAGACAGCCCGGGCGATGTCGATGTGGCACTGTAAAGTCCAGGTGTAGAACAGGCGCTCGTCCTCCGTCAGCTCACCCAGCGGGTAGGTGCGGGTGATGTCGGTGGTGCCGTCCATATAGGTCGCGCCGCTGTCCACCAGCAAGAAGCCCTTCTTCTCGAGCTTTGCGTGGTCTTCCTCGGTGGCGTGGTAGTGCATCATGGCGGCGTTGGGGCCGTAAGCTGCAATGGTGCCGAAGCTCTCGGTCAGGAACTTGTCCTGTGCGCTGCGGTACTTGTGGAGGATCTCGTCGATGGTCAGCTCAGTCAGCTCTTCGCCGGCGGCCAGACGGTTCTCCAGCTCGATCTGGAAGCGCACCATAGCCACGCCGTCGCGGATGTGAGCTTCGCGGGTGTGAGCCAGCTCGACTTCGTTCTTGACGCCCTTCATGGGCAGCAGGGGGTCGGCCTCGTCCTTGACGGTCAGAGCCGGGTTGGCCTGCAGGGTCTGGTAAACAGCGTAGTTGACGGAAACGGGGTCGGCCAGAACGGTCTGCTCTTCGGTCTGGGCGGCGAGGAAGGTAAGCACATCGTCGTACTCGGCCAGCTCCACGCCGTTTGCCTTCAGCTCCGCAGCAGCCTCGGCACTGACGCGGGCGGTGTTGATGAAGAGGGTCGCCTTATTCGGGGTCACATAGCAGTAAGCCATTGCATAAGGGGTGCACTGGATGTCCATCGCACGCAGATTGAGCAGCCATGCCAGATTGTCCAGCTTGCCTACCAGCTGTGCGGTGCAGCCCAGCTCAGAGAGCTTCGCACGCAGCTGGCCCAGCTTCTCGGCAGGGGAGAAGCCTGCGTACTCTTTCGGCAGGAGCCATGCCGGGGTAGCGGGCAGGGCGGGACGGCCCTCCGTCCACAGCTCGTCCTCGAGGTTCAGCAGCTTGATGGTGCCTTTCTTGGCGTCCAGTTCTTTCTGCAGGCTGCGCACCAGACCGCAGGAAGCAGTCAGGCCGCAGAGGCCCAGCTTGCCGCCCTCGGGCAGGACTTTGCCGCAGTACTGCTCGGCGGTCGGCACGCCCGGCTCGCCCATCCGCATCAGCTGGATCTCCGTGCCGGCGATCTCCTTCTCGGCCTGCACGAAGTAACGGCCATCGGCCCAGACAGCGCTCTCGGTCATGGTGACGACGAAGTTGGAGTTCTCGCCGTGGAAGCCGGAGAAGTAGGTCAGGGCAGTGTAGTGGTCGGGCATATACTCGCTGGCGTGCGGGTCTCCCACCGGAATGAGGTAGACGTCCACACCGTTTGCCTTCATGGCCTCGCGCAGGGCGGCCAGACGCTCAGGAACAGTATTCATGCTCATGTCAAAAAGCCTTCTTTCTTTATTCTGCCGGAAAAACGTCCGGCGGCGATGGTTTGCTGTACCTTATTGTATCATTCCGGGACGCAGAATGCAATTCATGGGCGATGTTTTGACTTTTCGCGTTTTTCCGTGTATGCTAGGGTCGGAAGCTCTTTATAGAATGGAGGCGTTTTCATGGTATTTTCCATCATCATGCTCGTCTGCCTTATCGTCTGTGTTGGCATCGACTATCTGAGCCTGAAACGCATCGAGCGGAACGGCGCCCTACTGGGCGTCACGCTGCCGCAGAATGCCGCCGAGCTGCCCGAAGTGCAGGACATCGTACAGCGGTATCTGCGCCGGCTGCGCACCATCTGCCTGCTCTGTGCCGCTGTGAGTGTCGGGCTGTTTTTCGCGCCCAATTCGCTGTTTTATGTCACGGTCTGGGTCTATTTCTTTTTCGGAAGTCTGGCCCTGCCGTATCTGCCCTGTCTGTGGGGGAACCGCGCTCTGCAAAAACTGCGGGATGCCCACGGCTGGCCTGCCGCGCCCGAGGACGCCGCATGGAAATACGGTCTGCTCTATTATGACCCCGACGACAAGCGCATCTCCGTTCCCAAACGTATCGGCAAAGGAAGCGCTGTCAATCTCGCCACCCTCCGGGGTAAAATCGCTATGGCGGTCAATGTCATTGCAATCGTCAGCATTCTGCTGGTTGGGCCGGTGCTGGGCGTTCTCGACCACACCCCCGCAAGGCTGGAACTGCAAGTGTCGCCCACGGTAGAGCTGCAATCCTACCATGGAAAGACTCAGAAGTACACGATTCCCATAGACGACATCACCGAGGTTCAGGTTTATTCCTCCCTGCCGGAGGCCGGCCGGATACACGGCCTCGATTTGGAGCACTACTGGCAGGGTTCTTTTGTCATGGTACACGACGGCACCGTGCATCTCTGCCTCGACCCCACCGCCGGGAAGTTCCTCCGGGTGGAGACGGAAGACGGCATTTTCTGGTTCACCGGCGAGACGGACGAAAAGACTGAGAAAATCGCCGAATGGATTATTGAAGAGATGGGGCAGACTGCCGATTGACACCGCATTTTTTGCTCCCTGCCTGCTTGCGGGGAGCTTTTGTTTTGCCCCTGCCGCCCGAAAACGCAAGCAAATTGCAAAAAATGTTACAAATTTCTCATCAAAAAGGCCGGTTTGCCATTGACAGCCTTGTTATAATAGGAGTGTAGGAATTTTACGGGTCAGCACTCAGCGGCCCGGACTGCTTGTAAGGCCCGACGGGCCTGCTGGGCAGCGCCTTTGCGGCGTCTGCATAAAAGAAAGAGGCATTTCAGACTATGACCAAGATCGATATTTTCTCCGGCTTCCTTGGCGCCGGTAAGACCACCCTTATCAAGAAGCTCATCAAAGAGTCCTTTGCAGGCCAGAAGGTCGTGCTCATCGAGAACGAGTTCGGCGAGATCGGCATCGACGGCGGCTTTTTGAAGGAGTCCGGCATCCAGATCAATGAGCTGAACGCCGGCTGCATCTGCTGCTCTCTGGTGGGCGATTTCCGCGCCGCTCTGCAGCAGGTGGTGGAGCAGTACCACCCCGACCGCATCGTCATCGAGCCCTCCGGCGTCGGCAAGCTGTCCGACGTGACCCGCGCTATCGAGGGCGTGGCCGAGCATCTGGATGTTCAGCTGAGCAGCTTCGTCACCGTGGCCGATGTCAATAAGGTCAAGATGTATATGAAGAACTTCGGTGAGTTCTACGACGACCAGATCAGCCACGCAAGCTGCATCATCCTGAGCCGCACCCAGAACGCCACCGAGGAAAAGATCGCCGCCGCTGTGGCCATGCTGCGCGAGAAGAACCCCACCGCTACCATCGTCACCACCGCCTGGGACGCCCTGACCGGCGAGCAGATCCTGAAGGCCATGTCCACCAAGGACGACTTCAAGGCTGAGCTGATCGCTATGGCTGCCAAGGCCAACGAGGAGCACGCCCACGAGGACGAGGAAGAGGAAGAGGAGCACGAACACCATCATCACCACGACCACGATGATGACCATGATGAGCATTGCTGCTGCGGCCATCATCATGATGACGACGACGATGATGAGGATGAGCACGAGCATCATCATCACCACGATGACGATGATGACCATGATGGGCATTGCTGCTGCGGCCATCATCACCACCATCATCATGACCACGACGCCGATGAGGTCTTCACCAGCTGGGGCGTCGAGACGGCCAAGAAGTTCTCCAAGGCTGACATTGAGCACGCCCTCACCGAGCTGGACACCGGCAATTACGGCATGATCCTCCGCTCCAAGGGCATTGTGGACGGCGGCGCAGACGGCTGGCTGGAGTTCGACTACGTTCCCGGCGAGTGGGAAGTCCGCGCACGCGGTGCAGACGTCGGCGGCAAGCTGGTGGTCATCGGCTCCAAGCTGGATGAAAAGGCCATCGCCGCACTGTTCGGCTGCTGATCGACCCTGAAAGGATAAAAGATTATGGCAAATGAGATCCCGGTTTACCTGTTTGTGGGCTTCCTCGAGAGCGGCAAGACCAAGTTCATTCAGGAGACCTTTGAAGACCCCAACTTCGACTCCGGCGACAAGACCCTTCTGCTGGTCTGCGAGGAGGGCGAAGAAGAGTACAATGAGAAAAAGTTCGCCTTCCCCGGCGTGACGCTCTACAACCTCGAGGACAAGGCTGAGCTGAACCCCCAGAACCTCGCAAAGCTGGCTAAGGAGGCCGACGCAGGCCGCGTGGTCATCGAGTACAACGGTATGTGGATGCTGCAGGACCTGGCAAACAATCTGCCCGAGAACTGGATCGTCTACCAGTGCATCGCCACCGCCGACGGCACCACCGCACTGACCTACGCCCGCGACAACTCCATGCGTGCGCTGATGCTGGACAAGATCGCCCGCAGTGAGCTCATCGTCTTCAACCGCGCCGAGGCCGTCAACAACGACGCCGCCCGTCAGGAGCTGCACAAGCTGGTGCGTCAGGCATCCCGCAAGTGCGACATCGCCTACGAGTTCAAGGACGGCAGCGTGGCTTACGACGACATCCCCGACCCCCTGCCCTTCGACATCAACGCCCCGGTCATCGACATCCCGGACGACGATTACGGCATCTGGTATATGGACTGTCAGGACGAGCCCCAGAAGTACGCGGGCAAGACCGTCAAGTTCCTCGCACAGGTCTGCCAGACCAACCGTGCCGGCAAGAACAGTTTCGTGCCGGGCCGGTTCGCCATGACCTGCTGCGTACAGGACATCCAGTTCGTGGGCTTCCCCTGCAGCTACGACGGCTACAAGGCCCTCGAGCAGCGGGCATGGGTCAAAGTGACCGCAAAGGTCGGCTATAAGTTCCATAACATCTACCGCGGCAAAGGCCCGGTGCTCACCGCACTGTCGGTGGAGCCTGCCGAGAAGCCGCTGAACGATGTTGTCACCTTCTCCTAACTGCAGCATAACCAAGGAGGTCATGGCATGAAAGCAATCTTCCGCATTCTGGGTACTGCCGCCGCTGTGGCGGCCACCGGTGCCGCCATCGTCATCATGGACAAGCTCCTGAACGAGAAGGCCGCACCCATCATCGAATCCATCGAGTTCCCCGAGGAAGCCGAAAAGGACGACGCAGAGGCCGCCAAGACCGCCGAGGCATACGCCGAGGGTGAGGCCAAGGCAGAAGCCGAAGCCGCCGCACCGGCAGAAGAGACCGCTCCCGCTGAGGAGCCCGCCGCCCCTGAGACGGAGGCAGCGCCCGCTGAGGCCGCAGAGCCGGTGACTCTGCCCGACCTGAGCGAAGAGCGCCCGGTCTGTGACCCCGAGGCTCCGAACCCGAACCCCGTGGAGGCCGGCCCCGCCGTCGCCCCCAAGGACGAAAACGGCAAGTTCGACCCGACTAAAATCGCCGACGTCTCCGACTTCGGCGACTGGGAAGAGCAGGGGTGCAAAGGGTAATTCCGCACGATAAAAGGGACGCTGTGCATTGTGCGCAGCGTCCCTTTTCTGTTTTATTCTCCGTATGCTATCTTCGTCAGCCTGTCCTTATCCGTCACGGTCACGCCGCCACGGTAGAGCTTCACGATGCCCTCACCGGCGAAGTATTTGAGCAGGCGGCTCACCACCTCGCGGGCAGAACCCATGTACTTCGCCATCTGGTCCTGGGTCAGGCGGACATCGTCGCCGCCGGTCTTGGCAAGCTCGTCCGCAAGGAAGATGGCCAGCCGCCGGTCGGCACTCATGAAGAGGATCTGCTGCATCGTCCACATGGTGTCGGAGAAGCGCTCAGCGGTCATCTGGTAGGCGAAGCACCGCACCTCCACGTTCTGCTGCATGAGACTGCGGAAGACGCCTGCACTGATGCAGTAGGCCTCGGTGTCCTCCTCGGCGTCGATGTAGAGGTCAAAGTTCACCGAGTCCATAACGCAGGAGGCGGAGAGGATGCAGATCTCGCCGCCAAAGAGGCGGTAGAGGGTCACGTCCCGGCCATCGTCGGAGAGAAGATACGCCCGGAACTGGCCGGTGCGCAGCAGCAGGATGCCCACGCAGTTCTCCACCGGGCTGTGGACCCGCTCGCCCTTGCGATAGCGCACAGGGCGGGTGGTGCGGCAGAGCATCTCCTGCTGCTCGGCGGTCAGCTTGTCCCAGAAGGGGAAGGCACAGGCGAGACACTGGCGGTGCTCGCCGTATTTAGGGATAGGCAGGATCTCCGGCATCTTAAATCACCCCTTCCGCAGCGCTTTGGCGGCTTCGGTGCCTGCCAGAGCGCCCTCATAGACGGCCTTCGCCACCTGCAAAAGCCCGCCGGTGCAGTCTCCGGCGGCGTAGAGGCCGGGGACGGTGGTCTGCATTTTTTCATCTGTCACGATGCGGTCATTCTCCACGGCGGCTCCGATTTTCCGGGCCAGCGCCGTGCTGCCCGCAACGCCCAGAGCCACAAACACACCCGCCAGCTCCACCACATCGCCGCCGGACAGCTGGACGCCGGTGACTTTCTGCTCGCCGAGGATGGCGTCGATTTTTTCAGGCCGGACAGCCACCTCCGGCGGAAACTCTGCCGCCGGCGGCGCACCATTCAGCAGGAGGGTGACGCTGGCCGCCACCGGCAGGAGCGCCTGCACCTCATGCAGGGCGTATTCGCCGCTGCCTACCACAGCCACATCTTTGCCGCGATAGAAAAAGGCATCGCAGGTGGCGCAGTAGCTGACGCCGTGGCCCTCGAGACCCGCCAGCCCCGGGATGCGGGGCGTCGCCCGCGAAGCACCTGTGGCGAGGACAACAGCGTCCGCCGGGTAATCTCCATCGAGGGTCTCTACAGTGAGTTTATTGGTATAGGTCAGACCCACGGCCTCGGTGGTCACAAATTTGACGCCCACAGCCTTGGCCCCCTCGATGCCCTGACGCTCCAATTCCGCACCCGAGATGGGGGCGGTGAAACCGTAGTAGTTCTGGATAAGCTCCGCGCGGTCAAGCGCACCCGGCCCCCGAGTGAGGACGGTGGTGTCCACCCCCGCACGGGCAGTGTACAGCGCGGCGGACACCCCCGCCGGGCCGGAGCCGATGATGACGATGTTGGACATAGTGGGCCTCCTTGTACTTCTTGTATTATCGTAAAATCCGTTAGTTTCTTTGCGCGCCGACGGCGCGGGGCGGGTTTTATTCTTTCGGTCAAATGGCTTTGCGCTCCGCGCGGGGCAGAGCGCAGGGCTGGTTTTTTCTTTGAGCTGGTTCTCGCGCTGGTGGCGCGGGGGATGTTTTTCTTTCGGTCAAATGGCTTGCGCTCCGCGCGGGCCAGAGGTAGGGAGGGGTGTTTCGAATCCCCCCTCCCTACCTCTGGACTCCACTCTCCCCGCAACGAGTTAAGGGCTGCTCGCCCTTAACAAGCCCAAAGAAGAAGTCGAAGCCCAAAAATGCTAGCCGCTTCGCTAAACGCATTTTTTTGTGCTTCTCCCATTTACGGCTCCGCCGAAGATTTCACGTTTCTGCTGGACGTTACCGTCAGCAGAGAGGTAACACCCGCTGCGAAGCAGCAAATCGGAGAAACGAGAAAAAAGCGTTAAGCGAAGCGACTAGCTTTTTTCCGTTTCGACAACCCCTTCGGGGTCTGAAAGGGGCGAGCAGCCCCTTTCTCGTGGATCCAGCGCGTCGAAATCGCTGGTGGTTTTCTGGTTCTCTTTTGACATCAAAAGAGAACATTAGCCTTAATGAAAAAGCACTCTGACCCGCGCGGAGCGCAAAGCCATTTGACCGAAAAAGAGAACCAAATCCGCGCCACAGGCGCGAATACCCGCTTCCCTAAAAATGAAACAAATAAAACGAGGCGTTTCTATGAACTACGAATCCGCTTTGGAATACATCCACGCTGTCCAGTGGGCCGGCCACAAGCCGGGCCTCAGCCGCACCCGCACTCTGCTGGCGGCGCTGGGCGACCCCCACAAGAAGCTCCGCTTCGTCCATGTGGCGGGTACCAACGGCAAGGGCAGCACTGCCGCCATGCTGGCGTCCTGCCTGCAGGCGGCGGGGTATAGGGTGGGCCTGTACACTTCGCCTTTCATCAACCGCTTCAACGAGCGCATTCAGGTAAACGGCGAACAGATACCCGACGACGCGCTGGTGCGTCTGGTGGAGCGTGTCCGCCCGGCGGCAGACGCCATGGCTGACGTCCCTACCGAGTTCGAGATCATCACGGCCCTGGGGATGCTCTGGTTTGCGGAAGAAAAATGCGACATCGTGGTGCTGGAAGTGGGCCTCGGCGGTACGCTGGACTCAACCAACGTCATCGACCCGCCCGAGTGCGCGGTCATCACGGCGCTGGGCATGGACCATATAAAAGAACTCGGCCCCACCATCGCGGACATCGCCGCTGCCAAGGCCGGCATCATCAAGCCGGGCAGTCCGGTGGTGAGCTACGGCGGTGTGCCGGAAGCGGACGCTGTCATCGCCCGTGTGGCCAAGGAGCAGAACGCGCCTCTCACGGTGGTGGATCTCTCCCGCCTCAAAGTGGAGGGCGGCGACCTCGACGCCGTCACCTTCGATTTCGACGGGCTGGACGGTATTCGTCTGCCCCTCATCGGCAGCTATCAGCCGAAAAACGCCGCCCTCGCCATCACGGCCCTCCGTGTGCTGCGGGGCAGGGGATGGAACATCCCCGACAGCGCCATCCGCACCGGCCTCGAGCAGGTGAGCTGGCCGGGCCGGTTCGAGCTGCTGCGGCATTCGCCCGCTTTTCTATTGGACGGCAGTCACAACGCCCACGGGATGCGGGCCACCGTCCAGAGCCTCCGGGACCGCTTCCCGGGGCAGAAGTTCGTCTTCCTGCTCAGCATCATGGCCGACAAGGACGTGGACGAGATGCTGGCGCTGCTGCTGCCGCTGGCAAAGCGGTTCGTTACGGTCGCGGCCCACACGCCCCGCGCCATGCCCGCTGAGACGCTGGCAGAGCACATCCGCGCCCGGGGCGGCAGAGCCGAAGCAGCGGAGGACATCCCGGCGGGCGTTGCCCGCGCGGTGGAGCTGGGCGGCGACGGCCCGGTGTGCGCGCTGGGGACCCTCTACTTCTCCGGCGACGTCCGGCAGGCGTTTGCCCGGCTGACCGTGGAATAAACGACAAAAAGAAAAGCGATGGCCCAGTGCAGGTGGGCCATCGCTTTTTTGCCCTTTCAGGCAAGCAGGGTAAATGATAAGAAGGTAAATGAAGGAAATAGCAATAATAAGAAGGGAAAAACAAGAAGAAAAACAAGGGCGCGGGATGCTATGTATCCAACAGCCTGCCATTGTTGGATACAACAATAGCACGATTACAGAAAAATTACAAGCCCTTTTTTGAAAAAACTTCCAAAAAAGGGGCGGAATGCTGTACTTTTGGCACAACGCACAAATCCCGGAGAGATTCACCGGCAATTTGACGAAGCAAGAAACGGCGGGGTGTTTCAAACAAGAACACTCTAAATTTTTGTAAGCCGCTCTCCGGCTCTTGCACGGCGGAGAAGGCTGTGCTAAGATGATAGCGTAAAATGAGAAGTCTGCGCTGAAATGAAAAACAGATGTGATATTGCAAACGACAAAGGAGAATATAGATGGTAAAAAATGCGTCAGCCGGCGAAAAGGCCGGCTGGTTCAACGGGCGGACGCCGCTGTTTTCCCAGAAAGACCTGCTGCGGCTGGTGGGGCCGCTGCTCATCGAGCAGTTTCTGGCCGTGACGGTGGGCATGGCCGACACCATGATGGTCTCCCGCTGCGGCGAGGCGGCCATCTCGGGCGTCAGCCTTGTGGATATGATAAACAACCTCATCATCGTGCTGTTCGCGGCGCTGGCCACCGGCGGCGCGGTGGTGGTGAGCCAGTATCTGGGCGCGAAGGAGCAGGAAAAGGCAAATGCCAGTGCGGGTCAGCTCATCCTGCTGAGCGCCATCCTGGGTACCGTGGTGGCTGCGCTCTGCATCCTCTTCGCCCGGCCCATGATCAGCGCCTGCTACGGCTCCATCGACGCGGACGTTCTGGACGCCGGCGTCCTCTACCTTAAAATAACCGCCCTGAGCTATCCCTTCCTCGCGCTGTACAACGCGGGCGCGGCCCTCTTCCGCAGCATGGGCAACTCCAAGATCTCCATGCAGATCAGCGTCCTCATGAACATCATCAACATCGTGGGCAAGATCGGAA
>ERZ810282.231-NODE-231-length-20677-cov-7.10785_pt1 | contig 20677 bp, 20 predicted proteins | sample MGYA00520341_ERZ810282 | MGnify/ENA primary metagenome ERZ810282 (study PRJEB31588, sample SAMN03398949) | human gut metagenome | study: EMG produced TPA metagenomics assembly of the PRJNA231909 data set (A prospective, longitudinal analysis of the... | reverse complement strand
AAGCAAAGCTTTTCTCTTGATTTTTTAGAAAGAGGAACATTTACTGAATATCCCTAAAAAAGCCGTTGCGAATTACCTTCTGCAACGGCTCTCTATTTTTTCAGTGTTTTCTTATCAGAACTTATATCCTACAACAATAGAAAAGTTCATGTTTTTAGGATTACCAAATTTCTGCACATCAACCAAACCGAATTGACCATCCAAACCTGCAATGATTCTACCAAATTCCAATGCAACTCCTACGCCAAGACCTGCATCAAAACGCTTCAAAGCATCATCACCAAAAGTATCAACTTTACGTTCTGTATCGTTTCCTAAATCAAATTTTGTTTTACCAGCAATACCACAAGCAAAATAAGGACCTGCATTAACTACAAGATTCGTATTATCTGCAACATTAAAACGTGCAGCAGCCATTACCGGTAATTCCAAATACATTGCATTAATGCTATTTCCATCTTTCTTTGCACCTTTACTAGTCAAGAATAATGAAGGCTGCAATGACCATGTATCATTAAAAGCATATTCAAAACCTCCTCCAAGCTTAAAGCCAACTTTTGCATTCAGATCAAGATCACCTGTATAATTACTAAAGTTCATCCCTACCTTGGCATTCCAACCTGTAATTTGAGAAAAACCTGCTACTGAAATCAGCGCAAATAAAACAAACAAAACACTCTTCTTCATAATTTTAAAGTTTTAAATTAATACTAAAGGTTTTTATTGACCTTATTGTTTAACAATGCAAATGTATAATTGTAATTTGTATTAAACAACTTTTTCGTTAACAAGTGCGTAATTTATAGAGATTATACATAAAAAAAGGGAATTCCCTATTTTTGAGAACTCCCTTTCCTATTTTGTTGAATTACTTTTCTTCTTATCAGAATGCGTAGTGGAAACCAATTGAAAGGTCTTCGCTAGTAAGATTAAGTCCGAATGAATGCTTAATAGGAGCATAATCCTCATCATAATCCATATTTCTCCGATAACCCAAGAAACCATACTTAGCTATAAAAGAGAAATTGTCATTCAACTTAACTGCGATTCCCGGTCTCAAACCGACTTGACCTCTTTTAAAAGTATCTCCATCTTTCACTTTATCAAAACCGATTGAAGCGGTTCCATCTAAGAATAAACGCACAATACCACTTTCATAATAAGAGAAACGGATATACGGAGCAAAGTCAAATGAATTCATAGAAACTTTGTTTGCATACTCATGTCCATACGCTAATTCAGCACCCAGCGCCCATGTTTCATTAAAGTTGTATCCGATTTCCGGAGCAATTTTAAAAGAAGTAGTGTTGCCTGTGCTGTTACGCCAAACGTTCAAAGATCCGCCTACGTAAATGTCTTGTGCTTTTACAGCGATAGTTGCTAACATCACAACTACCAATAATAAACCCTTTTTCATTTTCTTTGTTTTTTAAATTAAACGTTAGACCCCAATTCGGTCGATTGATTTCTGGGTGCAAATGTAAAGCAGTTTTTATGAACAAACAAACATTTAGTTAGTTTTTTATAATAAACACCAAATAAATGTTTAACGGAGACTCTGTACATCATATTATATAGCAACACAAAATTCTTGCTATCGATTCTTATTCAAATATATTGCATGTAGTGAGTGTTGTCATACCATAATAAGCCAAAGGATTTAAGAAGTAATGAGGACTGTTTCTTTAAGATTTAGTATCTTTGACGGGTGGTAAGCCTTTCAGCCATCAGACACAGACGCGTTTGACTGACATTGTATAGTGTAAAATGCTTCGTTATTATGAAAGTAAAGGCAATAAAACAGTTAGTTTAAACGATTGGGTATGTCAATAGAAATAAAGTATTTCGAGAACAGAAAAGATTGGCGAAAGTGGTTGAATGACAACTTTGAGACTGCCAATGAAGTTTGGTTTGTATTTCCCAGCAAGTCTTCAGGCGAAAAAAGTATCACATACAACGACGCTGTTGAAGAAGCTCTTTGTTTCGAGTGGATTGACAGTACGATAAAATCGCTCGACAAAGAACATAAAATTCAGCATTTCACACCCAGAAACCCTAAAAGTACCTATTCGCAAGCTAACAAAGAAAGACTTAAGTGGCTATTGGAAAATAAAATGATACACCCCAAATTTGAGGATAAAATACGAAGGCAGTGAACACTAAAGTTACACCACACTGATTTATCATAACTTTTAGTTATAAGGACGATAAACATCGTCCTTTTTTTGTTTCGAGACAAAGATAACATATTATATTTACTATCGAAAATATTTGTCTTTTTATTTGCATATCTCGTTTATTTTCACTATATTGTAGCAACATAAAAGATAAGCGTTATGAAAAAGAGAAGGAAAAGCATCATGGAATTTAGAGCTTCCTTTCCAAACGAAGAAAGCGCAATCAAATTCTACGAGAAAATAAGGTGGAAAGATGGAGTGGTTTCACCTTTTGACGCGACATCTAAAGTATACAAATGTGCCAACGGTAAATATAAGTGCAAGAATACTGGGAAATACTTCACTTATAGAACTAAAACATTCTTTGCCAACTCAAAATTAGGAATGAGAGATTGGTTATACGCAATTATTATGATTGCCAATCACAAGAACGCTATATCTTCATATCAATTAGCAGATGATTTGGATATTCCACAGAAAACAGCGTGGTATATGCTTCACAGAATAAGAACTGCAATGGCTAAAGAAAACAATCAGAAGCTATCTGGCGAAGTTGAGATAGACGAAACATTTGTAGGTGGAAAGAATATTAATCGCCATAAAGATAAGAAAGTAGAGAAATGTCAAGGACGTAGCTACAAGGATAAAGTTCCTGTATTTGGGGCTATAGAAAGAGGTGGGAAAATTTTTGCAAGGGTTGTCCCTAACACCCAAGCTAAAACACTTGTTCCGATTGTGAAAAAGAATGTTGAAGTAGGAAGTTCGGTTTATACCGATGGATGGAGCTACAAAGGATTAGAGAAGAAATACACGCAGATGTCTGTAGACCACGGCAAACATTTCTATGGGATGCTCCTAGTAACCGAAGATGGAGAAGTAATCGAAGTTACAACAAATAGAATTGAAAACGCTTGGTCTGTATTCAAAAGAACAATGAAGGGAACATACATTCACGTTAGTAAGAAGTATCTACAAAGATACGTTGACGAATTTGTTTTCAGATTTAACACCCGAAAAATTAGCAAATATGAGAGAATTGAATTACTTTTGCAATATGCAGCAGCTTAAATATTATGGCAAATAACAAAGACATAAAGAAGAACAAGCCCAAGAAGGAGAAGAAAAAAAGGAAGCCTATCTACGAGATACAGGGCTTCGTCCTCACCATACCCGAAGAAAGGCTAAAAGAGATGCTGTTAGAAATGAGTAAGCCAAATCCAGAAAAAGAGTAATTATATATATTTAACAAATATGTATGACAATAGTCTGAATTTTATTTATTATCTTTGTGTGCAAAATTATTAAGGGACGTTACAATCCCTTAATAATACATGTTACTTTAAACCTTAATGTAGTTTATTAACTACATTTGTGGCGGAAAGCAAAAGCGCAAAGTCTGATAAAATCAAACTCAATTTAATTAAGATAGCTCCTACTATCATAATTAAGTGAATTAACGTACAACGATACGTGTTCTAATTTGAGTTCTAACTCGTACAGTACGTACAATGCGTACGAGTCTATTTACTCGGATAGCCATATTAACCTCCTTTCCGTTTAAAAATGTTTTGCGGGATTGTAGCCCGCGCAGTTAAAAAAAATAGTCCGAGTTTTGGCTTGCAACTCAAAAACTCGGACTATGTTGTGTGCAAAAGTAGTAGTTTCTATTTTATTCTCCAAATTTTTTCATTAATATTTCTTACTATTTTTCATATTGTATGCTATATTGTACTATATTTGTAGCGCATTACATTATAGTAGTGTATTTTACATATATAAAATAGCCTAATCGTCATCAGAATCACCACCTCGGATAACAGAACTAAGGCTATCAGTGAACTTACTCGTTGGGTAAAGTGTACTTCGTCATATACTGACGTGGTGCGCTGCCATTGAGTAAGTGGGCTTGTGGTGAGCCTTGATGACGTATGGCAGTAGCACTACGTCTTTTTTTTGTGACTTTGCGTATGGTTATTGCTGGATAAACTGACTTTTTAGTATTAACCAATAAAACACATTTTTCATGAGAAAGAGTCATTTACTTCTATTATTATTGATGTTTAGCATCAATATTCAAGCTCAAAGTATTAAAGTTAGCAAAACTGATAAGTTCACAAAAGACAAAGTTGTGTACACGTCTTATGAAAAGATTTCATCAGAAGCATTTATCGGTACTCAAACAGGAAAAAATATTGCAATATGTTTTGGTCGTGAAAATGGCTTAAACATGATATTGATGAAATGGCTAACAGGAGATGCGCGATTAGTAAGTGTAAATTCCAAAGTGGTATTTCTTGATGAAGAAGATAATACACATGAATTTACAGTATCAGACTATGCATCAGGAAGAGGGGAAGGAACAGTCGGAGCATTAGGAATGGACTTATGGGGACTTCGTATATTACTGTTAGGTGATTTATCTGTTTTTAAGGATCATATAATGACTGCTGTTAGAATATATACTACTGATGGATATTATGACTACAAAATCAAAAAAAGTGCAGCAGAAAAAGCAAGGAAAGCCTATCGTTTATTTGAGAAAGAAATACAGAAAGGAAATATTGATAAATGGAAATAACTCTATAAGCAAATTAATAACCCAATAAAATGAGAATAACAAGTTTCAAAACAGCATCTTTAATAGCATTTATAGGATGTTTATTAAAAGCAGTCATGGCGATTATTTGTCTAATCACAGATATTTCATCGTTTGTATCCCAAATAGCAGATATAGTATCTATGTGTCTGATAGGCTTCTTCTTTATTTCACTATATACCAAGATAAATTGGAAAATAAAAAAATAGTGATTATCTTAGCAACCAATTAATACCGGAGGATTTTCCTCCGGTATAATCAAAAGTTATAATGAAATTTGTAAAATCAGCGTGGTGTAACTTTAGTGTTCACTGCCAATACGAAATGTATTATCTGATCCTTTCATTTTCCCCAATGATATAATTGAAAGATTGAAGGAAGATAAGACAATATGGGAAAATTATCTCCATTTTTCCGACGCATATAAACGTATCCGAATTGCATACATTGAAGCAGCCAGAAAACGACCTGAAGAATTTGAAAAGCGATTAAACAACTTTATCAATAAAACGAAAGAAAATAAAAAGATCACAGGATTTGGCGGAATAGAGAAATACTATTAATCCCAACTAAAAATCAATGATAATCTAAAATAAAATAGACTGCAAATACTTTCACAAGTATTTACAGCCTATTTATCAGATAGTTAAGTACCTAACCAGCGTATTTGACTATCCTTCTATCGCTGCCTGCGCCACTCTAATATAGCTTTGATATTCAACTGCTAACACTATCGTTGTAAGCGGAGTGTAAGCGAATGTTTATTTAAAGCTTACAGTTTGATGGATTTTCCATCAAGGCAGAATTCCTGTTTTTAATAGCTTTCCTAATTATCAGATGCTTACACCAGAAAAGTAAGCACTGCAACTCAAATCAATGAACTTCACTAAAATCTTGTACTCACTACAAGCCAAACCTGTCTCTCCAGACCAGGCAGCAAAAGTTAATACTATGGTTATTTCTTTATCGGCTCACCAACCTTCTCTTTATAGAAAGATATGATGAGGGTTTTATCTTCGATAGTCTCTTCCAAACTCTTTATCTTATCAGACAGGGCCTGTATGGTCTTGTCTTTTTCTTCCAATACGGCATTTGCTTGGGCTAGCTGAGCTGCTACTTCGGGATTACCTATCATATTGTTCGCATCACCATGGATGGAAACAGCAGCAAGATACGCAGAAACATTATGTTGCTCGTTTGAAGCATACATATCAAAGAAGTTCATATCCAATGCTGAACATACTTCTATAAGCTTTCCGGTGTCTATGGTCTCTTTTTCAAGAATGCGATTGACATGCTGCTGAGGGACGTGAATACGCCTTCCCAGTTCTGATTTACTAATGCCTAATTCAAGGCGCCGCTTATCAATCTCCTTTCCAATATGGACATACTTTATTCCTATACTCATAGCATCTAAAGAAAATCTTTAATTGAAACTCAAAAAACAACAAACATTTATTGGCTATCTAAACATTATTCTTTTATTTTGCGGTAGATAAATATCGTTCCGATGGGGCAAAGTTAAACATTAAACATCAAACATCAAAGTTTTATGAATGAAATTATCACAAAAATTCGTCCTGCGCTTGTCGCAATGGAAGTTGGCGAAAGTCTAGAATTTCCGGTAGAAAAGATGAAGAGTGTTCGTACTCAAGCATCTGAATTAGGAATTATCCTTAATCGCCAGTTTAAAACTAGAACCAATCGCGAAACCCACACGATTATGATTACACGCATTTCTTAATCTAAACATCAAAACCATGAATGTTTTAGAATTCTCGGACCGAATTATTCCATACGAAGAATTCGCCAATGACTTAGCTGCACGAATCGCCAAAATGATAGAATCCGACCATAATGACCCAGAATATATCAGTCAGAATATGGCATGGAGACTTTTTGGAAGACGCAACGTTGAACGTTGGAGAAAAGATGGAAAAATAGTACCCTGCAAACGACCTGGAAAGTTGGAATACAGAGCAATTGAGCTTCGCCTTCTTCAGCGAACCACTCAGGATTACTTCAAACTTACGAAAGTAAAAAGGGAAAAGGAAACTAAAGAAAAGAAGAAAGAAGAATAAAGGAAAACGGCTATACTCGAACGCACTATTCTTCCAGAGGATAGTACGTCTTTTAGCAAGGAAGAAAGCAAACAATAGTAGGAACTGGATTTTATCAATTCGAATATGTAATGAGAATACCACACAAACTTGGTGTACCCCATTCTCATATACCATTGGTATATCCTTAAATGTCTAAAGATATGATAGAATCAAAGCCCATTGTAGATCCTCAAGGTATCTACACAGTAAAAAGAACTTGCGCTGAACTGGGTGTCAGCTACAAGACACTCCGCAAATATCGGGTATGTGGGCATATTACACCCGTCAACCCACAGAATACCCGCCGTCTGAAATATTCCGGCCAGTCCATCCTGGACTGCTGGCTTAAACTTCGTATGTTATGATCAGCGAGTCCACCATAGACAAGGTCAGGGAACTTCCCATCGAGACCATTGTGGGGCAGTACGTCAAACTGGCCAAGGACGGGCATACCAGCATGAAAGGACTCTGTCCGTTCCACAACGAGAACACCCCATCCTTCTCGATTAACCTGAACAAGAACCTCTATCACTGCTTCGGCTGCAACCGGGGCGGTGACGGCATCTCCTTTATTATGGAAAAGGAGAACCTGAACTTCCAGCAGGCGGTCCGCTTGCTGGCCGAGAAGTTCAACATCCTGATGGAGGACGAATACGACGAAGAGCGTTCGGATGCCGACAAGGCAAAGCAGGCACACAAGGATTCCCTGTATGCCGTATTGGAAAAGGTACAGACCTTCTTTACAGACCATCTGCGCGTGTCCGCCAATGACGACAGCCGCCATGCCCGGGAATACGCCTACAACCGATGGCCGGAGAACTTCTGTGCAGAAGCGGGTATCGGTTATGCGCCCAGGGAAAGTCATGCGTTCATGGACTATTGCCGTCAGCAGGCACTGAACGAAGAGTTTCTGATTGAGCTGGGGATGCTCCGAAAAAACGAGGAAGGCAGGCTTTATCCGATGTTCCGTGAACGGATCATGATTCCCATCCGGAACAAATGGGGACGCATCATCGCTTATACGGCCCGGTATATCGGTAGCAACCCCAAGGCGCCGAAATACATCAACTCCATCACCAGCCTGCTCTATACCAAGGGAGAAACCTTGTTCGGCATTGACCGGGCTTTCCGTCTGCGTGACGCGGCCAACTTCATCATCGTGGAAGGAGCGCCGGATGTGCTGCGCCTGCAGTCTATCGGACTGGAGAACACGGTGGCCACCCTCGGAACGGCCTGGAACGAAAACCAGTTTGAGATCCTGAAGCACTACACCAGTTCGCTCTGTTTCATTCCCGATACGGATCTGGCTAAAGGCAGTCCCTACGGACCTGGTTTCAACGCGGTCATGGAGAACGGCGCCTTGGCCATACAGAAAGGATTCAACGTCACCGTCCGGGAACTGCCGTTTGGCTTGAGAGAACTGACGGATGAAGAACTGCTGGAAAAGTATGAAGGGACTATTCCAAAAGATGCCCAACGGGAAGTGCTTGTCAAGAATGATGCGGACAGCTACATTCTGGACATGGACATCTACCGCAACCTGAAGGAAAAGTATTTCATTGTCTGGATGGCGGAGAAACTGTTTGCCCAGGTGGATTCACTCGCCGAAGAAGGGCAATGTGTCAGCCGGATTGCCGGACTGCTGCGCTATGTCAAAGACCAGATGGTCTATACCAAGTGTATCGAGCAGCTGGGAAAGATTCACGGCAAGACCCGACTGTGGCGAAGCGCCGTGGAGCAGGTACGCAACGAATCCAAGAAGAACAGCCGCTCTCTGGCCATGGACCGGAAGCAGGAAGAAACGGATGCGCTCCGGCAAGTGGGACTTTTTGTCCGCAACAACTGTTATTTCTGTATGGGGAAAGAGGATGAAGACCCTATCCGGCTTTCCAACTTCGTGATGGAACCCCTGTTCCACATCCATGACGAGAGCAACGGTGTGCGTCTGTTTCGGCTCACCAATTCGTTCCGTGAAATCTGCATGGTGGAACTGAAGGAGTCGGACCTGGTGTCGATTGCCAACTTCCAGCAGAAGATTGGCTCCTGCGGCAACTTCTTGTGGTTCGGCAAGATAGACAAGCTCAACAACGTCAAGGAGTTTCTGTATGCCCGCACCCGAACAGCCGAGCGCATCCGCAAGCTGGGCTGGAACGAAAGCAAGGAGTTCTTCGCTTTCGGTAACGGCATTGTTCAGGACGGCGAGTTCCATGAAGTGGATGACATGGGCATCATCACGGACAAGCAGAATTGCGCCTATTACATTCCGGCGACCTCCAAGATTTACCGCGACAACACGGAAATCTTCCAGTTTGAGCGCCTGATGGTGCATACCAACAAAAGCGGCGCCTTGCTCTACGACTATGTAGAAAAGCTGACTACCGTCTTCGGAAACAATGCCCGGGTGGCTTTCGGCTATCTGCTTGCTACCCTATTCCGTGACATCGTATATCGAAAGACCCGGCATTTCCCCATCTTGAATTTGTTCGGTGAGAAAGGTACAGGTAAAACCACCCTGGCCACCAGTCTGGAGGCTTTCTTCCTGCATGACGTGGAACCACCGAACATGGGTGTGGCTTCCGTTCCGGCCATGAACGACCGGGTATCGCAGGCTGTAAACATTCTTGTCGTGTTTGACGAATACAAGAACGACCTCGACATTCGCAAGATTGCCTTTCTCAAGGGCCTTTGGGGCGGCGGTGGACAGACCAAGAAGAACACCCAGACGGACGGCATGGCCACCCAGACCATTGTCACGACCGGAGTGGTCATCTGCGGTCAGGAGAAGCCTACCCAGGATATGGCGCTCTATACCCGTGTGCTGTTTCTGGAATATTCCAAGACCAGTTTCAACATCCTGGAAAAGAAGCACTACGAAGAATTGCAGGCCATCTGCAATCTGGGCTTGACCCATTTGACCCTGGAGATTCTCAAATACCGTGACCTCTTTGAGAAGAACTTCGCAACCCTCTACAGCATCACCAAGAACGAACTGGCCATCCGGATGGAGGATGAACAGATCCACGACCGTATCTTTGGCAATTGGGTGATTCCGTTGGCTGCTTTCCGTATGCTGGAAACCGTGCTGAACCTGCCGTTCAACTACACCCAGATGCTGGAGACCTGCATCAGTGGCATGCGCAACCAGAATGAACTGGCCAAGGAAAGTTCCGAGGTGGCAGACTTTTGGAACATGCTCCAGGGCTGGCAGACTGTCGGCAAATGCGTGGAGAAGGTACACTTCAACATCCGTTACCTCACCAAGTTCCGTCCGATGCTGACGAACATGGACATCGAGTTCAAGGAAGCCCACCCGATTCTTTACCTGAATATGGCGGCCATCTCCTCGCTGTTCAGCAGCCGGAACTCCACCCAGAACATCACGGCCAACCGCTCGTCGTGGTCCACCATCCTCTCTTACCTGAAATCCCATCCGGCCTTTCTCGGATTGAAGCAGGACCGGTTTCGCATCATGCTGCCCAATGGCACACCGGACTACATCATCGAAGAGAAGGACGGTAAAATGTGCCGGCGCATCAGGGCCAACCGGCCGAAAGCCATGTGCTTTGACTACCTGCAGCTCAAGGAGATGTTCGGACTGGATTTGGAAACTGTAGCGATAGCGGAAGATAGTGAAGACGATACATGACAACTGACATTTTTAATTCAAGCGATATACTGACATTATTATACACCCAGAAAAGGCTAATAACCATGCAGAAATGAGCTAAAGAATTTGGTTAGACCAAATATCTTTCTTATCTTTGCATCACAAGAACCCGCCAAGCCTCTTCACAATGCTTAAATCGGCGGGTCGTTTTTTTTATATATGAGATACACCAAGCAATACTCATCACCAGCCGAGCTTTTAACTATACTGAAAAGCAGAGGATTAGATTATTCTGAAACGATGAATGCCGAGCAGATTTTAAGATCTATAGGCTATTACCGCTTGTCAGGATACTTATACCCGTTCTTGGAAATTCCCAAAACCAATCATATTTATAAGAGAGGCAGCACTTTGAATGGTGCATTAAGCCTCTATGAGTTCGACCGGGAGTTTCGTTTACTCGTTTTTAATCAAATCGAACGCATAGAAATTGCAGTCCGTAGTGCCATTACCAACATCCTGTGTGCAGAAACCAATGATGTATTCTGGATTTCATCCCCATCGTATTTTGCCAATACAGAAAAGTTCAATAGAACCAAGGCACTCATTGATAAAGAACTGCAGACCAGCCGGGAGGATTTTATCAGCCATTTCAAGCGCACCTATGATGAACCCTACCCACCTTCCTGGATGTTGGCTGAAATCATACCTCTGGGAACATTGACACGAGTTTATGAAAACATTGCCAGCAACCAGCTTCGGAAGAAGATTGCAAAGTACTTCGGGTTGTCGGTACCCGTTTTCGTATCATGGATGACCATCATTACTTTGACGCGTAACTCCTGCTGTCATCATGCCCGTCTGTGGAACCGCTCTTTGTCGTTGCGTGCCCTAACCATGACCAGGCCAATGCGCCCATGGCTTACAGGTGAGGTACAGCAGGGGCGTGTATTCTTTACACTCTGCATTCTGAAGCACTTTATGGATATTATCCGACCAGGCAATGATTTTAAAACTCAGCTTCTGGCGTTGTTGGAAAAATATCCGATGATTGATATTTCAGCAATGGGATTTCCTGAGAATTGGAAAAGCCAGCCAGTTTGGGCTGATTAACAGCCTATATCCTTAATCGAAGCCTAATCCGGCTGATTTTTCTTCCAAACAATCTTTCTGGAAGCAACTTTCCATGGCACGAACGCAAAAATATTTGCGTTCAACCATCCCCAAATGTCCATTTTCACGCAAAACGGGAAGTTGGATGCAAATATTTTTGCGTTTAGCTCCCCGTTTCTGTTTTATTGAAAGCAAAAAACAGACCTTTGTCAGCCTAATACACATTGACGACAGGCATCCGCTTCTCCCTTGCCTTGCGACAAGTATAGGCTGTGCCGCCCTTCGGCTTGCCGTCAAAGTAGGCAATCACACTGCCGGAATGCGACAGCATGTAGTCGTTCCGCTTGAAATAGCATCCGTTGAAATAGTCTTCACTCAGATGCACCACATCGTCCGCCTTGGAAAGGATATAGGCATACCGCTGCTGCTCCACCATGGACCAGGAAGCGCTCTGTCCCTTGAAGGGAACGACTGCTACCAGTTTCAGCATGGGGATGCTCAACTTGAGGGAAAGGACTTCCTCCGCTGCCATCATGTCGAAACCGAGCGCCATGCCGCAGTAGAACTTGTTCGCTCCTTGATGGATGGCCTGCAGAACGGCATCCTTCAGCCGTTCCCTTACTTGCTCTTGATGGTTGTGGGATATTTCTCTATGTCCGGTAAAGGCAACTGCCTTTGCGGTTGCCTTCACCTTCGTTGTTCTCTTTTCTATCATTGTCAGTTCGTTGTTACTTTATAATGGGTTTTAGCCAAGAAGATGCCACTAAGGACGTGTGCACCCAAGTTCTCCAATTGGTCGGAATAGGTAGCCCAAGTGATGCCGCGGGTGATTACATCGTCAAAGGTAACAATATTCTTGCCTTTGAACCAAATTTCATCAAACTCGATGATGCTCACCTTGCGGATTTCCTTCTCCAGCTTGCGGTTCTCATGGATGGCAAGGCGTCCACCGATTACCTTTACATGGTCGTAGCCGTTGATGGCTCCGGTCAGTTCGCAGGAACCGGAACAAAGGTGATGTCCTTGCAGCCATCGCCATACTGCTCCTTTAGGCTTGCTGCGGTCATTTGTGCCACTGCTTCAAAGCTTCGTCCGTCCTTGAAGTCATATACCATCTGTCTGTCAGCCACTTCCTTTTCGCCGACGTTGCGGATGCGTTTCGGGAAATACTTGCAGAACCATGTCTGAGGTTTTGCCAGCTGCTTTTGGAGGTTATCATCTACGTGTGCCATATGCTCTCTGATTTTTTCCCTCTTGTTTTGCTGTTTTGCAGCTTGTCCGAAGGGATGTTTTTTGCTTTTCTCAGAGTGCTGGCAGCCACCAATTAGGCAAATTCAGGGCAGAAAATACGCTCAACTTGTTTGAGGAAGATTTTCTGCAAGGGATTTGACGTTTGGTGGGGACAGCCTACCTTTGCAAAAAAAATATCCTCGTAGGCAAGATGAGAAAACGGTGAGCGGTTATCTTCCTGCTTCATTCCATGAGCATGTATCACGACAGAAACTTAGCCTTGTAATCACCATAAGCTATACCTACTACATCCGCTTTCCATCGTCTTCTCCTTCTTTTAAAAAACATATCATTTCCACTCAGACCCACCTTATTTTGCAATGACACGGTTGAAGTTTCATTATCTACTGATTATCAATTACATCAGTATAGCCATTAGTGTTGACACTCGTTGACACCCGTTGATAAAATCCATTGGCCTACTTTTGTTCATATCCTCACGTTGACACTTTTCCGGCATCTATCTATACTCTTTATTCTTTATAAAAAAGAAAAGTATTGATATAGAGGGGGTTCGGAAATCTGGGAGAAGAGCTAAAGGGTGATGTCAACAGTCACCCGATTCAACGCCCGAATATATGCCGCCCATGGAAAACACATTGTTTTTTGGGGCTGCACACCACACTAAGCGCCATTCTTGGATGAAAGACGGATGAATGTTTGTCTAACTCCTTGCAGGGGGTATCACAAAATCCCACAAAGTCACCCAAAATCCCTCATTGCATCACACGGAAGCTATTGTTGCACAAGGGCTTTCTTCGTAATTTTACTGCATCAAACGCTTATGCCTATGACCGACTTGAAGAACACATGGATAGCGATAGCTCCCGACCGGAACTACACCATCAAGGAAGCCTGCCTTTTCCTCGGGGTTCACCGATGCACCATCTACGACTACATCCACCATCCCGAGCGACCCTTGCCTTTTATCCGGATCCATACCGATAAAAGGGGCATCCTCTTCCGGGGAAGCGACCTCATTGCCTACAAGGAAGCGGGTCTTCCAAGAAGAGGACGCAAGTTTAAGAACAGCCCTCGTGAATAGATGGCTGCCCTTGAACTTGCTTGGTTGCGGAACTCAGTTCCACTGGCTCCAGGGCAGACCTGCCAAGACGGATTTGCCGTCCGCCTCAGCAAGCTGGCAAGCCAAGAGCCACGCATCGGTGCGGATGGCATCCATGTCGCTCACGGCCTGCCGGAAACGGGATGGTGCCACGGCGCCCGACCGGCCCATCCACTCCGAAGCACAAGTCTCCGGCTCGATGGCTTCCACGAAGGATTCAATCTCCTTCACCAGGTTACTTACCTTGCCGTCCTTCATTTCTGCCGTGAAGGTAAACGGCACACCGCTCAAGGTCTTCCGTTTGAAGTCAAAGAAGAGCCTGCCTTCCTTGTACTGAGCGGAAGCAGTCCAACCGAGTTGGGCTGCGATACTGAATATATTTCCATTCCTCATATCTCAGACTAAACCTACTATTTGAGACCTGCCCGGTCCGTGACGGATAAGGCAGGTCATTTTGTTATTACTTCATTGTCACACTCAACTGCCCATTCTTGCAAGGAACTCCTGCAGCCGGCTGTCGCGCAGTTTCTTCAGCGGTGTCGGCTGGAAGTCTTCCTGCTGACGGACCTGCAGCTTGCCGAAGCCCTGTCTGGTCAAGTCCAACTCGATGTCCGAAAGTTCATTCAAGGAAATGTAGCCGTACTCGTCCTCCATCAGTCCGATGACGATACCGAACAGAATGGTACCACTGCCTTCCTTTTCGCCTTCAAGAATAAACCACCTCACGCCACCGAGCGCAAAGATGGCACGGCAAATCGCTTCCTTTCCCTTGCCGTCCTGGGAATAAAGAGGAAAGCCTTTCAAGGCTTCCTCCAACTGTGTTGTCATAAGTCTGCACATAGCTGTATTATTTAGAGGTTGGAAATTCGGGGTCAAAAATCAAGTCACACTCAATGAGCCGTTGATAGGCTTCTGCAGAAAGCCGTGATGCCCACTCATTGCGGTCATCGTATCTTCCCTGCTGATAGTTATGTGCCAACTGCTTCATGAAGCCGAGGAACACCTTGAACATCTGCTGCAGGTAGCGGTGAGCCTTGGTCAGTTCTCTGCCAGTCTGGTCAGGTGAACACATACTGCCATTTACAAAATCTGCAAATGCCTTAGCAAAAGCCTTGTCACGTTCGGAGATGGTTGCTCCGGATAATTCTGAATAGTCCATAACAAATATTTTTGATGATTACGAATCCGATTCTTTTCCCTCTTGTGAAGCCCTTTAGAGCTTCTTGGTCGGGAAAACCGTTTTTTCGTGCCTTCTTACACTGCGGACACCAGGGGGAATAAGGCAAGTGTGAGGACAGAGGACTTTTCGGAATACCCAATTTGGCACAAATTGTGGAAGGCTGCCGGAAAGTACTCCGTCCGAAAGCTTTAGCGGCACTTGACGTTTCTCCCGTCCGCAGTACTTTTGCACGTACAAAACGAGTTGGACCAAGAAGCTCCAATGGTTTTCAAGACTTTCGCAACTAGGACTCCGAGGGAAAAGAATTAGTTCTAACAAGTCATCTCAAATATATTCCTCAGAAAGTCCGCGTAGCCCAGTATTCTGGCCATCTTGAAGATGTGCTTTCCAAAAACCGTTGCCGTTGTGAGAACCTACAAAGTGGAGCGAAGTGGAGCCTTACAGGTTCTCTCTATGGCAACGGATTGGAGTTCCATTCATAGCCAAAGCCTATCAGTCGAGCTTTGCTTGGTGTCACAGACACGGAGCAAACCGGATGGCACATCCTCCCCAAAAGGTCGTCACTTCCGGCATCGCATACAATACGATTAGTCGGAAGTGGCGGCCAACATGTGTGAGCTAACCTCCAAAGCCATTCGATGGCTCTACTTCCGCAAGCGTCAGCCTGCGTTCGGTAGAGCCATTGAGCAAATCATCATTTGTAGATGTGTTTTCCAACCTCATTGACACTGTGAGAAACAGCTGAGTGGAGCGAAGTGAAACCCTGCTGCTTCTCTCTGTGGCAATGGACTGGAGTTTCCATTCATAGCCCAAACCAATCAACCGAGCTTTGCTTGGTGTCGCAGACACGGAGCAAACCGGATGGCATATCTTTCCCAAAAGGTCGTCACTTCCGGCATCGCATACAATACGATTAGTCGGAAGTGGTGACCAACATCCGTGAGCTAACCTCCAAAACCATTCGATGGTTCTACTTCCGCAAGCGTCAGCCTGCATTCGGTAGCGCTATCGAGCAAATCACCCTTTGAAGACTAACCCTCTTAGCCGCATTGACATATGTGAGTAACTGCCAAGTGGAGAGATACGAAATGCAGCAAAACTGATAGTTACTTCACTAAATTACAAGTGTGAGTTTTTGGCAATAAGAACCAATTATCTCATAAAATTTTGGCGTAAATCATCATCTTTGCAGTAATGCGAAACATCTTATCACCTGATTCATCCAAATCTTTGGCAAGTCCTTGTTTACTGGGCTTGTTGCTGAAGAAGATGAAGTCAATGATACGGGCATTCAACTCCCAAGCCGGAGTAAAGTCCACCTTTACATACCCACGGGTTACCTTAAGACCATGGCTGTGATTCATACCGAATGCCACTTCGTAGAGATTGGCATTGCAATCGTTCTGTGCTATGGTAGCCCACGTATGCCGGAAGGTATAGAAGCAATAGAAATCTTCCTTATTTGTCATACCCATATCCATACAAATTTTACGGATGCCGATATTGACATTGGCGTTGAAACTGTCGGTATTGCCATAGCGCTGGTGGAAGGTGAAAAGAAATTCGTCCTCTTCTTCTGACAAATACTTGTTGAACGTGTCTTGAATAAACGGTTCCACGCGCATTTCTATATATGCTTCATCCTTGCGGCTGTGTTTGGTCTTAGCACGTTTGTAGCCAATGATTCCGTCACGATAATCCGACTTCTTCAAATTGTACAAGTCCACGGTATTGATTCCGCCTAAACACAGAGAAAGAAGTGCAACATCTCTGCCCAGTTCCGGGAGGGAAGAAAGCATCTTGGTTCTAGGCAAAGGCCGATTGAAGAACTCTCGACATTCTTCTGCACTGATGGCCAGTTTTTCACTTGGCTCAGACTTGGGAATTTGTACTTTTACCCACGGATCGAACTTGATTCGTTGTATGCCTTTCTCATCATCGTTCATATCTGCTATCGCCGAACGGAAAATCATTCGGACATTGGTAGGGTACATTTCCTTCGCACGATGTGTCTTTGACAATGATTCTATCCATTTTTTGAGGACGGCAACAGTCAAATGCCCAAACATAACTCGTGTAGTCCCCATATAACGCTCCAGGTGTGCCACTGCAAGTTGATAGTTCTTGGCATTGCGTTCATGTCCGTCAGCCCGCATCTGACGGATGAACATACGGGCATACTCACTGAAGCACACCTCCTCATCCGTTTTGAGAAGATACTCTATAATTTCACTGACAGACCAAAGTGAAGTGTTGGTTCTGTTCAGTCGGTCTGTGTACTGTCGTACCAGCATTGAACAATACTCATTAACGACAGGGTCGGTCGGTTCATTCTCCTTAGAGATATGATCCGCATCGACAATCTTGTTGGTCTTGATGTAACCGGGTTTCCGGTTGTGTACAATTCGGATGTACACTGCGTAAAGGCCGTCCGTTCGCGGCTTCCTTACGATTGCTTTTAATGTAGTTGTCATAAGCCTTTCTTTTTTACGCTGCCATAGGCTTTTTTGATGGTGTAAGCAGGTGTAAGCAACATCAATTTTAGTGTAAGCAGGGAGTAAGCCAGTACGCACATTTGGCGCGGTTTCCGTTGTCAAGTGTACGAACCGTATAAGAACAACTCAGGCTGTAACTCATGTATTTCAATGAGTTACAGCCTGATATAAAAATTAAGCTAATTCAGAGTTATTCCTCAACGGCAGCTTGCGCCACACTAATATAGTGCTGAAAATCATTCACTTCGCTTTTGGGTGTAAGCCCAGTGTAAGCGGAAGTTTGTCGAATGATTTAAAGTTGAATGAATTATTCCTCAACAGCCGCCTGAGCGGCCGCCAGTCTGGCAATCGGCACTCTAAATGGAGAACAACTAACGTAGTTCAGACCTACCCGATGACAGAACTTCACAGAAGAAGGCTCACCACCATGTTCACCACAGATACCACATTTCAAATCCGGACGGATAGCACGGCCTTTTTCTGTCGCCATACGTACCAGCTGTCCCACACCATTCTGGTCGAGAACCTGGAACGGGTCTACTTTCAAAATCTTCTTTTCCAGATAAACAGGAAGGAAAGAAGCTATATCATCACGAGAATAACCGAAGGTCATCTGCGTCAAGTCATTTGTACCGAATGAGAAGAACTCGGCAGAAGAAGCAATACGGTCGGCAGTCAAAGCAGCACGCGGGATCTCGATCATTGTACCTACTTTGAAGTCAATACTATCTCCTACTTCCTCAAACAATTTCTTAGCTTCCGAGCGAATCACATTTTCCTGCTCCTTGAATTCATACAAGATACCGGTTAACGGAACCATGATTTCCGGATGAGTTTCCACTCCTTCTTTCTTCAGTTCCAATGCAGCACCCAAAATTGCACGTGTCTGCATTTGAGTAATTTCAGGATAAGTATTACCTAAACGGCAACCACGGTGACCCAACATCGGGTTATGTTCACACAGTGATTCTACACGTTGCTGGATATATTGCAGGCTTACACCCATCGTATCCGCCATTTCCTGCTGTCCCTTCAAATCGTGAGGAACGAACTCATGCAAAGGAGGATCGAGCAAACGAACGGTCACCGGGCAACCAGCCATTGCTTTAAAGATACCTTTGAAGTCTTCTTGTTGATATGGAAGAATCTTAGCCAATGCTTTCCGACGTCCTTCTGCATTTTCCGCCAGGATCATTTCACGCATTGCTTTGATCTTTTCGCCTTCGAAGAACATGTGTTCTGTACGGCAAAGGCCGATACCTACTGCACCGAAGTTACGTGCAACTTCCGCATCATGAGGAGTATCCGCATTGGTACGTACCTGCAAACGAGTATATTTATCAGCCAGTGTCATCAATTCGGCAAAGTCGCCGGAAAGCTCTGCTGCTTTCGTTTCTACCTTACCATTATATACTACACCTGTACTTCCGTTCAAAGAGATATAGTCACCTTCTTTCAGCAATACCCCATCAATCTCTACCGTACGGTTTTTATAATCAATATTCAATGCACCTGCACCCGATACGCAGCATTTACCCATACCACGAGCCACAACAGCCGCGTGAGAAGTCATACCGCCACGAGCCGTAAGAATACCTTCGGCCACTGCCATACCGGCCAAGTCTTCTGGAGAAGTTTCGATACGCACCATCACCACACGTTTACCGGCAGCATGCCATTCGGCAGCGTCATCAGCAAAGAATACGATCTGACCGGTTGCAGCACCCGGAGAAGCCGGAAGACCACGGGTCAACACTTTGGCTTTCTTCAAAGCATCCTTATCGAATACAGGGTGGAGCAATTCATCAAGTTTATTCGGTTCCACGCGCATCAAAGCAGTCTTTTCGTCAATCATACCCTGACGGAGCAAGTCCATAGCAATCTTTACCATGGCAGCACCTGTACGCTTACCGTTACGTGTCTGGAGGAACCAGAGTTTACCTTCCTGTACGGTGAACTCCATGTCCTGCATATCTTTATAATGATTTTCCAGTTTAGTCTGAAGAGCATCCAGTTCTTTATAGATTTCCGGCATTGCTTCTTCCATTGAAGGGAATTTAGCAGCACGAACATCTTCGGTAATGCCAGCCAATACAGCCCAACGTTGAGAACCAATCTTAGTGATCTGCTGTGGAGTACGGATACCTGCCACTACATCTTCACCTTGTGCGTTAATCAGGTATTCACCATTGAAAAGATCTTCGCCTGTACCGGCATCTCGTGAGAAACAAACACCTGTAGCCGATGTATCACCCATATTACCGAACACCATAGCCTGTACATTGACAGCTGTACCCCATTCATCAGGTATACCTTCCATCTTACGATAAAGAATAGCGCGTTCATTCATCCATGAATCAAATACAGCACAGATAGCTCCCCAAAGTTGTTCGTATGCACAAGTCGGGAAATCTTTTCCGGTCTGTTCTTTTACAGCGGCCTTGAATTTCTTTACGAGTTCCTGCAAGTCTTCCACTTTCAACTCGTTATCCAGTTCTACCCCTTTCGCTTTCTTCACCTCTTCGATGATAGCTTCGAACGGGTCAATATCATCTTTATTGGTAGGCTTCATGCCCAACACAACGTCACCGTACATCTGTACAAAACGACGGTAAGAGTCCCATGCAAAACGTGCATTACCCGTTTTACGGATAATACCTTCCACCACTTCATCATTCAATCCGAGGTTCAGGATCGTATCCATCATACCCGGCATAGATGCGCGTGCACCGGAACGTACAGATACCAACAAAGGATTTTCAACATCACCGAATTTAGATTTCATCAACGCTTCCACATGAGCGATCGCTTTTACAACTTCATCTTTCAGCAACTCAACCACTTTATCACGTCCTAACGTATTGTATTCCGTACAAACATCTGTAGTTATTGTGAATCCGGGAGGGACAGGAATTCCGATTAAATTCATTTCAGCAAGGTTGGCTCCCTTACCACCGAGCAAATTCTTCATGTCAGCCTTTCCTTCTGCCTGACCATTACCAAAGGTATAAACTCTTTTTTTATCCATAATATTGTGTTTAAAGTTACATTATG
>ERZ810282.175-NODE-175-length-24900-cov-6.49221_pt1 | contig 24900 bp, 26 predicted proteins | sample MGYA00520341_ERZ810282 | MGnify/ENA primary metagenome ERZ810282 (study PRJEB31588, sample SAMN03398949) | human gut metagenome | study: EMG produced TPA metagenomics assembly of the PRJNA231909 data set (A prospective, longitudinal analysis of the... | reverse complement strand
ATATGCACCTCTAGCTCAGTTGGTAGAGCAACTGACTCTTAATCAGTGGGCCCAGGGTTCGAGTCCCTGGAGGTGCACCACAATAACAAAATCCGAACTTTTTTCCGATAGGAGAAGGGTTCGGATTTTTTGTGTTTTTCGGAAAACAGAATGAATCCATTGCTTCCATCGAAAAATGTCCCAGACCTTATCATAAGAAAGCACGACAGACCACTGTGAGAGTGCCGTAAGGCGGAAAGGACACAAACATGAAGTACGATGAAAGAGCTTGCAAATTCAACATGGACACCGGCTGCGTGGAGCTGCTGCTCCGGGATGGGAGAATGATCTCCATTGACTGCACCGGGGTCGAGGATGAATTGGACGTGACCATGGCGCAGAGGACGGAACTGGACTACCTCATCTACAACGATCCGCTGGGCTATGCGGATTTGATTCTGAACGGCGACCCGAAGGAATATTTGAAAAATGTGTCCGGTAGTCGTACACTAGAAAATTAAAAAGTAATTGTCTGTCGAACAAAAATATTCGGCAGACAATTTTTTTCATAGATTTAGAAGTACTGTCAGTTCCAACCATACAAAAACGTTGGGTTCAACAGGTGAATCTTTGCACCGGAAAAATCAAGGATCCTCTCATCGCGCATCCGGCACAGCTCACGGGAAAGAGCACTGCGGTCCACACAGAGGAAATCTGCCAGTTCTGTCCGGGTGTAGGGCAGACTGTAACAGCCTTTTTCATCGGGTGTCAAGGTTTGAAGATAAATCTTCAGCCGATCCCGCAGACGCTTCTGGGCAAGAATACGCACCTTTGTATTGAAGAACAGAAGCTGCTGCGCCATATCCTGCATCAGATTAGCGGTCACCTGCATCCGACAGGGGCAGGTCATGGTCTGCTGGGACATGAGCGCACTGAAATCCAACCGGAGCACCGTACAGTCTGAGTCGGCCCGCAGGCAGACCGGACTGGTACTCCAGCCGGTACAGGCCAGTTCGGCCCCGAAAATCTGCCCACTTGCCAGCCGGCAGATGCTGATCTGATTGCCATTTTCATCATACAGAAACTCTTCTACTGTGCCATCCAGCAGGATGCCTGTATTGTGGCTCTGCTCACCCAGCTCGACGATGTGCGCACCACGAGGATATTCACGGACAGTCGCATTCAAGCAACGAAGGACTTCCCTATATTTTCGTGGCTGGATGCCGTTGAACATGCCGCATTGCTGTAAAATTGAATAATATTGCTCCATCTTAAAATTTACTTTGCCGTTGCCATAACAACGGACACTCCGAGGTAGTTGTGTTAAACTCTTGGTTAGAGATGTCTAATTAAAAGGCATCATTATTATACGGTATAAAGTTTGAAATGTCAAACCCTATAACGTTCAGGGTTGATATCGAAGGAGTGACACAATGCTTTCGTTGGGAATGGATATCGGTACATCAATGGTCAAGTTGGTGCTGTTGAAAAATCAAGAAATTGAAAAGCAGTGGATGGCGGTGCATCACGGCAACCCTTTTGTCTGCCTGAAAAAGGGTCTTTCCACGTTGGAACTGGCGATGGATACTCCGTTTTCACTCTGTGTGACCGGAAGCAACACGGAGGCTCTGCTGGAGCAAGATTCAGCCATTCCCTCTTTAGGCGATATCCCAGCTATCGTCGAGGGTGTGCGCTGGATCATTCCGCAGGTGGGTTCGGTCATTGAAATTGGCAGTCAGGGTGCGCGGTTCATCACGGAAGTCCAGAGCCGGACCCCGCAGTTTGCGGCCAACGAGCATTGCGCAGGCGGTACCGGTTCCTTTTTTGAGGATCAGATGTCCCGTGTGGGCTGCAAGCTGGAGAATTATTCTGCGCTGGTTGAGCAGGCGCAGAGCGTCCCGCGGCTTTCCGGACGCTGCGCAGTGTTTGCCAAAACGGATATCATTCACCGCCAGCAGGAAGGCGTTTCCACACCGGACATTCTGCTGGGATTGTGCTATGCAATGATCCGCAACTACAAGGCGACCATTGTACGGCGGCTGCCGGTCTGCAAACCGGTGGTATTCTGCGGCGGCGTGACCTGCAACTCCGGTGTGATACGGGCTATCCGGGATGTGTTCGGCCTGACCGAAGAGGAACTGATCGTCCCGGAAGAAGCGCGTTTTGAAGCGGCCATCGGTGCGGCGTGCAAAGCGGAAGGTGCATTTACACTGGCGCAGCTGGATGCGTTGCTGAACAATGCAATGACAGCACACTCAACGACAACCGGGCTTCCCAGACTGGAACTGCGCCCCGGCACGAGCCTTGCGGAGCCAAACGCTACCAAGATCATTCCAGAAAGTGGCTGCGCATTGGGCATCGACATCGGTTCTACCAGTACCGATCTTGTTCTGGTCGGTGCTGACGGTGAACTGGTAGACTTTCAATATCTGCGCACCGCAGGTAACCCGGAAGGAGCTGTCCGCAAGGGGCTGGCCAGCATTCGGGAACGGTTCGGTGCGGTGCGCTTTACGGCGGTGGGCGTGACTGGCTCCGGGCGGGAGCGTGTCGGCAAGCGCATCGGTGCCGATGCCGTGCGGGATGAGATCACTGCGCAAGCCAAGGGAGCTGCTCATTGGGTGCCGGAAGTCGATACCGTGTTTGAGATCGGCGGACAGGATAGCAAATACATCAGCATCCAGAACGGTGAAGTTGTGGATTTTCAGATGAACAAGATCTGCGCTGCCGGTACCGGTTCTTTTGTGGAAGAACAAGCTGCCCGTATGGGCATCCCACTGGCGGAATTTGGCCCATTAGCCTTATCCTCTGAACATCCGGCATCCTTGGGAGAACGGTGCACGGTGTTTATCGAAACGGCCATTGCATCAGCCGCCGCAGAAGGCGTTTCGCAGGCAGAGATCGCGGCCGGACTGTGCCACGCCATCGTCCAGAACTATCTGCACAAGGTAGTCGGCTCCAAGCCGGTGGGCCAGCACATCGTTTTGCAGGGCGGTGTCGATTACAACCCCGGCATTGTGGCGGCATTCCAATCCGCATACGGCGACCGCGTACAGGTCAGCCCGGTCTTTTCCATCAGTGGTGCGTATGGCGCGGCTTTGCTGGCACAGGAAGCTGTGGGCGACGCACCCAGCCGATTTGTGGGATTTGACAGCCCGGCAAAGGATGCAGAGGACAGCCGCAGTGCGGAGATTCAGAAGAATATTGACTTCTACAAGCAGACAGACAAACTGCTTTTGGAGGGTTACACTGGCAAACGTGACCCACGTAAAAAGACCGTAGGTGTGCCTTTTGCGTTGATGATCCACAAATTCTTCCCGATGGCAAATGCCTTCTTTACCTCGTTGGGCTTCAATGTCGTCCTGACTGACCCCACCAGTGAAGAAACGATCCGGCTGGCTCAGCAGACCGCACAAGGGGAGACCTGCTACCCGGTCAAACTTATTTACGGCCATATGCAGCAGCTCATCGACCAAAAAGTAGATTATATCTTCCTGCCCACCATCCACACGATGAAGCACGAAAAGAGCCGTGTGAAACACAACTACGGCTGCGTCTATATGCAGACGGCAGCCGTATCCATTGCCAACGCTCTGGACATTGAGAGCAAGGGCATCACCTTGCTCAGTCCGGTGTTCGATCTCGACTTCGGGCAGGAAGCTATGGCATCTGCAATGCTGGGACTGAGCAGGATCTTAGGGATCCCGAAACCGTTTTGTGCCAAAGCTCTGCTCAGTGGTGCCATGGCGGTGCGCCGCCATACCGCCGCCGTGGAAAAACAGGGCAAAGCTCTGCTGGCGACCCTGAGACCGGACGATAAAGTGTTGGTGCTCATCACCCGCAACTACGGCGTTTCCGACCCCATCCTGAACATGGGCATCCCGGAACTGCTGTTGGAGCGCGGCTATAAAGTCATCACGCTGAGCCACCTGCCCGGTCATGCGCTGGACATCTCCGATGAATACGATAATCTTTATTATCCGTTCGGGCAGCATATCCTGTCCGGAGCAAAGCTGATTGCTCACCACCCGAATCTCTACGCTGTCTATCTGACCAACCACGGCTGCGGCCCGGACACCATGCTCTCACACCTGTTCAAGCAGGAGATGGGCGATAAACCCTACCTGCAAATCGAAGTGGATGAGCATTTTTCCAATGTGGGTGTCATCACTCGCATTGAAGCGTTCCTGAACAGCCTGCAACACCGCCCGGCGGTGGCTCTGCCGACAGATTTCAACATCGAGCAGGTCGATATTCACCCCTGTTGTCTGGCACAGACACCATCCCCCAATGTGCCACTCTATCTTCCGGCGATGGGTGCTTATACGCCCTATCTGGCCGCATATTTCAAACAGCAAGGGGCAGACCCCTACGAGCTGCCGCACCTGACGGACGATATTCTAAGCCTTGGCCGAGCAGAGACGAGTGCAAAAGAATACCTGCCTTTCCCGGCACTGCTGGGCAGTATCCTTGCTGAGCGAAAAAACGACCAGACACATGCGCAGTTCCTGATTCCGCAGACGCAGGGTGCGGAGGCAGACGGTCAGTACGCCCGCGTCATCCGGGCAGTGCTGGACCGCAGAGGAAACCAGAGCGCCAAGCTGGTCAGCCCGATGCTGGAAACCCTGCCTGCAACGGCGCAGGACCGGAATGCCCTGTTCCGTGCACTGCTGGCCGGAGATATCCTGTATGCTGCCCCGGCGGCGATGCGCGCCGGAATTGCTGCTGCATGGGATGCTCTGCCCGGCTGGGAGCAGCTGCACACAGCGGCGAGAGAAATCGGCACACTTCCCGCAAAAGGCCGCCGCATTGCCGCTGTTGGTACGCCGCTCTGCCTGACAGAACTGGACAACGGCGTACTTGCTGCGCTGGAAGCCGAAGGCGAACAGGTGCTTCGCGCCCCGCTCAGCGAGGCACTCTGGTTTCTGTGGAAAGACAATTTGGATGAAAACAAACCATCGGCTGGTTGGCTTGACCAGATGCAGAGGCAGATGCAGACCCTTGGGAATGAACTTGGAGCGCAGAGTGCCTTTGCGGAAGACGCTGAAACACTGTTCCTCATTGCGGACTCTGCCTTGCCGAATTTTTCAGGCGGGAACGGCCGATATCGGTACGCCAAGGCCGTGGAGCTTTCTGGCCGTACCAATGCAGTGCTGACCCTTGCACCCCGGTATGAAAATACCGCTATGATTCTGGATATGCGCGGCCTGCACGATGCCTGTCGGGCTCCGCTGTTCCAGATTTCCCTTGATAATGACTGGGATGAAACTGCATGGAGCCGCTTGCGTTCGTTCCTCTACTACTGCTGAATCTGGCAGACGCAAAGAACCCGTCCGGTACGTCCGGACGGGTTCTTTGCGTCAGTTGTGATGAGAAAATCGCTTATTCGATCACCAGCAGAAGGCTCATTTTGAACTTGCCCTGTGCAGTGACGCTGTGCAGGCCGTTTTTGTCAAAACGGAAGCTCTGGCCTGCGGTCAGCTCATAGTCCTGACCCTCATAGCCGATGATGGCCTTGCCTTCCAGCGCGGTCAGGATGGCGTTGCCGGGTGCACGGTGCGGGGTCAGGCCGGTGCCCTCGTCAAAGGCCATCAGCACGAATTTCATGTTGTCGGCGTGGACGAGGTCGAGGTTTGCAATGCTGCCGTCCTCGTAAGAAATGAGATTTTTCAGTTCGGTGGGCTGGCCTGCTTTGAGAATGTTGTTCATGGTGAAGTTCTCCTTTTTCAGAATGATTTCAGTATAGATCATGCCGCTGTCGGTCAGACAGCCACAGAGCGTTTTGGGCGGAACGGCCAGCAGCTGGCCGGGATGCAGCGGGACAGTACGGCTCTCTCCACCCAGAAGAAATATGCCGCCACCTTCTCCGCACAGATACAGGGTAGTGCGGTCGTAATACTCCGGGGTGATTGAGGTGCCGCCGCCCAGCGAGAACCAGGTAACAGGTACACTCTCGCCCAGTTTTGCTGGGCGGGAAACTGTCATGGCTTCCCGGATCGGGCGAACCTGGGAAAGTGTAAAAGGGACATTGTTCATACAGCAGTTTCCTCCCGCAGAGCAACCGGAACGATGCTGCGCACCGACCGCCCATGATAATGCAGTTCATCCACCAGCACCTGAACATCAAAAGAATACGAGATGTTCTCCTCGTTCAAGATCTCCGCAGCTGGACCGTAGAAAAATTCGCCTTTGCGGTTCAGCATCAGGGCTTCGTCCGCTACGCTCATGGCATTGGTAGGATAATGGGTGTTCATAATGGCGCTGATGCCTTCCTCATGCGCCAGCCGCTCCACCATGTTCAGGACAAGGATCTGGTTGTGGAAGTCCAGACCGGTCTCCGGCTCGTCCAGAATAATGAGCTTGGGGTCGTTGATGAGGGCACGGGCAATGAGCACCATTTGCAGTTCGCCGCCGCTCATCCGGTTGCAGTCCTTGTTGGCAAGGTGAGAGATGCCCACCCGCTCCATCATGGCTTCGGCCATTTCCAGTTCCTCTTTACCGGGCTGCTGGAACATACCCAGATGGGCACTGCGGCCCAGCAAAACCATTTCCAGTCCGGTATAGGAGAAGGCAAACCCGTGGGACTGCGGGATGTAGGATATGGTGCTCCACACTTCCTTCGGCTTCAGGGTGTGGATATCCTTACCATAGAGCAGGGTCTTGCCGCTGTGCCACGGCAGCAGACCGATCATGCATTTGAGCAAAGTGGTCTTGCCGATGCCGTTGGGTCCAAGGATGGCAAGAATGTGTCCCTCTTCCAGTGTCAGGTCGATATTTTCCAGTATGGCAGGCTGTCCGGGGTAGCCGAAACAGCCTTTCTGTACTTGCAAGATCATCGCAGGTTGCTCCTTGTCTTATTCAGCAGAGAGATGAACACCGGCGCACCGATGATGGCGGTCAGGATGGAAAGCGGCAGCTCAATGATGCTGATGGTGCGCGACAGTGTGTCGATCAGGATCATGAAGCTGGCACCAAGGCTCAGGCTCACCGGCACGACATAGCGGTTGTTGCTGCCCACCAGCATCCGGGCGCAGTGTGGGATCAGCAGCCCGATCCAGCCCACCTGTCCGCACATAGATACCGCCGAGGCGGTAATCAGCGTGGAAGCCAGAATGAACAGCATCCGGGTCTGTTTGATGTTGATGCCGCTGGCGCGGGCTTCGTCATCGCTCAGGGAGAGGATGTTCAGCCGCCAGCGCAGCAGGTAAATGACAGCGATGCCTGCGATGATGAGCGGGCAGCCGATGAGGATCTTCTGGTAGCTGGCACTGGTAAAACTGCCCATCAGCCAGTAGGTGATCTCCGGCAGCTTATCCTGCGGGTCGGCCGTATACTTGAGCAGCGATCCGACTGCGTTGAACAGCGAGGAGGCAATGGTTCCTGCCAGAACCAGATAAACCATGGAGCGGCCATCGTTCTTGCCTGCAATTTTCAGGGTAAAGCAGACGGACGCAAGACCGAACACCAGCGCAATGAGCTGTGTTTCCAGAATGCTGCACGACAGAATGATGGCCAGAATTGCGCCCACGCAGGTACCGCTGGTCACGCCCAGAATGTCCGGCGTGGCAAGCGGATTAGAAAACAGGGACTGAAAGGTGTTGCCCGCACAGGTCAACCCTGCACCCACGATGATGGCCATGAGGATGCGCGGCAGACGCAGGTTGATGACGATGGAATAGTTCTGCACATTGGCCGCGCTGCCGCCGGTCAGAGCTGTGCGCAGAGCGGCCAGCACTTCCCCGACCGGGACATTCATGCGTCCGAAGCACAGGCAGATTACTGAGGTGGTCAACGGCAGTGCCAGCATCAGCAGGATAGCCAGCGGGGTAAAGCGGCCTTTTTTGATCCAGATGGTGTCCTTCATCAGTACAGCAGCATTTCCTCCAGCTCGTCATCGGTCACATCATAGCTATACCAGGTCTTGTAGTATTCCTTGATGGTATCGCCCAGCGGGTAATCTGCGAAAGCGTCCGGGTAGGTGTTGCAGGCCAGCCACGCCAGCACCAGCGGAGCATCCGGATTCGGGGTGAACCAGTTCCACATGCCAAGGGTGGTGTTGTACACACGGCCGTTCTGCACAGCAGTCAGCGTGGAGAAGTCAGCGCCATCCACGTTGCCGGAAAGCACATCGTCCGTGCGCAGGGGCTGCAGGCCGGGGCCATCGAGGAAGGGAATGTCCGGATCCCAGCTGTAGACCTGTTCCATGCTGGTCTGGGCAAAACCGGTGGCTTCCAGCGCTTTGTCGGTCACGCCCAGATGCTTCATCCAGTAGGTACCGAAAGTGCCGTTTCCGGAGACCTGCGGCACACCGTCCGAGTACTTCCACAGGATCAGGGCGCTGGGGCGGTCGCTCTCAGGAATATCCGCAATGCGGGCTTCCACATCGGCCACGATCTCGTCACCGGCAGCCACAAAGGCCTCGGTCTTGCCCGGTTCGCCAAAGATATCCTCCAGCAGTTTCAGCCACTCCTCATAGCGCTCCAGCGGGTCAGCCTCGGTGGAAGCACCCACGGTGGCAAAGCCGATCGAGGGAATACCGCTGGCCTTCAGGATCTCTGCATGGGAGGAATTGCCTGCATTGTACAGGATGACATCCGGGTTCAGCTTCATGATCTCCTCAATGTTGAGGTCACTCTGCGCATAGACTGTGTCGCTGGATTCCATCAGCTCCGGAGCGATGTTCTTGAGCACGGTGTCGGAAATGACCGACTTGAAGGAGCCGCAGTAGCCAACGATATAGGGGGCACTGCCCTCAAAATAGGCCATGTAGGTGGACAGGATGGGGATCTGGTCGATGACGACACGGGTGACCTTGTTGGGGACTTCGACCTCATTGCCGCCGTGGTCAATGACGGTGTGGGTGCCGGTCTCATCCATAGATGTGGCAGAGGAAGTTGTTTCGCTGGATACAGCGGAAGAAGCCACAGAAGAAGCCGTGCTGCTGGAAGAAGAACCGCAGGCGGCCAGAACACCGGCTGCACTTACAGCAGCCATGGCAGTGATAAACGAACGACGTGTAATCTTTTTCATGGGAAACTCCTTAAATAATGAAAATTTCTGGCAGTTAGTCACATATAACCAACTGCAGAGCATTTTAGCAGATTCCCACAGGATTGTCGGTTGCTATGGCAACCACTCTGCAAAATCGGAAGAAGTCTTAAAGCTTTCCAAGAAAAACAAAAAACAGGGTGCGCCCCACGGACGCACCCTGCCAAAATCCACACACGATAGCGATATGTACAACAGGGCGTTCCCCATCAGGAACGCTCTGTTTCTCATTGCTGGGGGCATGATGAGCCTGTTCTGCCTGCCATAGGCAAGCTCGCGTTAGTGTTTGTGCATTCAAGACGCAAGTTTCTATAAAACGGCAAGGTCTCCCGCAATCAAGAAATCTTGCCGTTTTGTACTGTATTTTGCTAAATCAGGCAGTTGCCCGCGACTTTACAACGCTACGCTGACCGGCAGAACATACACGCCATCGGCGGTGTAGTAGGGTGATTTGGGTGACGGTCTTGCCGATGATGGACGCAAGGTAGGGCTCGTCCGTATTGAAGCCCAGCTCAGTGCCGCGCCAGATGTTGGTCACATGATGCAGGCCGTACTCGCTGCCATCGGCGGCGGTCAGCACCACGCCGTAGACCTTGTTGGCCTTGTAGTCCAGATCAAAACCGGAGAGCTTCATCTCGTAATTCGTGTGGCGGCCATTGGTGGTCGGCTCCACAGTAACACCCTCCACGGTAGTCTCGGTGGCGTGGACTTTGCCAAACTCCCACTTGCCGCTCAACAGTTTGTACCATGCGGTAATGTAGTAGGCAGGAGTCTCGCCGAGCTTATAGTACCGCAAAGCCATTGACCTTTTTGCAGGAGCCATGCTGTATGTTGTGGTGGAGGAACTGATCCCAGAAATGTCGCAGGGGCAGCACTCCAACGTTGGCACGGTGTTTTTTGCGGTGGGCTTCAGCGTGATGATGGTGCTGGATGTGGCACTGGGGTGACGGTTGGGGGTTCCCGAGAGCGAAATCTCTTTCGGAATACCCGAAAATGCCTGAACTTCTTGACAGAGGAGACGGCAGGGCGTATTATTTTGGCAGAAGGACCGCTGAGAAGCGGCTTTTTATAAGACTGAAAGTTAGCTTTAGTTAACTCGAAACTCTGCCCTATACGAAGAAATATATCTCTTCTATTTACAGGTGGAAAATAAATAGAGAAGGAGCGTATCAGGATGAAGATCTACCATTTTGGTGCAGAGGATGCCCCGGTACTGTTGCTGCTGCCAGGCACCTGTTGCCATTGGAAAAGCAATTTCGGTGCCGTGATCCCGCTTCTGGCTGACAGCTTCCGGGTGCTGTGCGTCAGCTACGATGGCTTTGATGAGACTGAACAGACCGAATTTCCCACCATGCTGGAGGAGACCGAAAAGATCGAGGCCTACCTCAAGACCCACTGCGGCGGTCACATCCGGGCGGCCTACGGCTGCTCTCTGGGCGGCTCGTTTGTGGGACTGCTGGCGGCACGGCAGAACATCCACATGGACTGTGGTATTCTGGGCAGCTCCGATCTGGATCAGGCGTCGCCGCTGGCGGCAAGCTTGCAGACGGATTTTCTGCTGCCATTGATCTACCCTGTGGTGCGGGACGGAAAGTTCAAGGCGAAATTTCTCCAAAAGCGGCTGGACAAGTGTGCTAAAGAGTCGGGGGATTATGTCAAAGCCTTTCTGAAAATGTTTGGTGAGGCCCGCCCTTATGTGACCATGCAGAGCTGTAAAAATCAGTTCTACTCCGATCTTATCACTCCACTTCCGGATAAGATCCATGTGCCCGGTACCGAGATCCATATTTTTTACGCCCTGAAAATGGGCGCAAAATATCGTGCCCGGTATCAGCAGCATTTTGCACATCCTGTTCTCCATGAGCAGAACTTGCAGCACGAGGAATTGCTGGCCTGTCACCCGGAGCAGTGGGCGCATCTGGTAAAAAGTATTGCATTGTGAACGGTAAAACGTATCTGGAGCAAGCAGGATTTTGTAAGATCCAGAACCACAAAAATAAAAAGGGCTGGCTGTGCATCACAGCACAGAAATGAGGTGCGATCATGTCGAAAAAGGCAACGGAATTTCAAAGAAAAGCAATGAGCTGGATGTACCGGGGCAAGGAAATCTTCAAGCCTTTGAACACCGGCTGGATCGACGAGAATGTTGCCTGCGTGCGCGAATGGGTGGCGAACATCTTCTTCTACCGCAAAGGCGATACGACCATTATGGTCGATGCGGGATATAACTACGACCGCCTTGCCGAAAAAATGAGCTGGCTTGGGATTGATCCGAAGTCGATACACCATATCCTTATCACCCATCAGGACACCGACCATGTGGGTGCGGTGGAAGCAGACAGTCCGGGGCTGTTCCGGAATGCGAAGCTGTACATCGGCGAGATCGAGAACCGGTACCTCACCGGCGAGGAGCGGCGAAAAGTCATCTGTCATCTCTATAAATTGCCGCGGGTCACGATCAACAACGAAAAGGTACTGCTGCACGATGGGCAGGTACTTGACATTGACGGCATCAAAATCGAGTGTTTTCTCGTTCCCGGTCATACATGGGGGCACATGGTATACCTTGTGGACGGGAAATATCTCTTTACCGGCGATACCATCTGGTTCGGCGCGGACGGTGGATACAGCTTTATTTCCGCATTGGCAGAGGACAACAAGCTGGCGGTGAAGTCCTTGGCATTGCTGGAGAAAAAGCTGAAAAAACGCGGACTGCATCCGCTGTTTATTACCGGCCACACCGGCTGGACGGACAACATGGAGTTTGCCTTTGCGCACAAAAATGAGCTGTGCTCGCCTTTCAAAAAAAGAGCCCACGACCCATCGGCACTCTATGATGCCTACGACGAATCGGACGACACCGAAGAAAATGCAAAGAGCGGTTTTCTGAAAGGCGTGGGAAGATGAAGGACAGCGAATTACAAATTGACCGTAGCTGCCATGTGCTATACTCCAAAACCTGCAAGAAGGAGATACAGTCGAAAATCGCCCTGCACTATCCGGAGGTGGAGCGCGAGGCGGTCTGGGAGCAGGTGCAGCTGAGATACGCAGAGCTTCTTTCCAAGTGGCGCACCGACCTCGGCGGTAAAAAGAATTTTCACAACGGCGTAGGCGGCACCTACGACTGCATCGCCATCATGTGCTTTTACGATGTGTGCCGGGATGTGGTCACATTCCGCGAAATGGAAGAGATCGAAGAAAATCTGATCCTGCCGTCCTTCCGGAAGCTGCGCTTCGTTGACATCAACAAGCCATTCTGGAAAAAGCTGATGTATCGGGCATTCAGCACCGCCCAAAAGCACTGTGACACATGGCATGATTACGAGATGGATGTTGCGCCTTACGAAAACGGCAAGCCCATCTATTATGAATTTACGGCGTGTCCGGCGGCGGAATTTGCCAAGCGGTTCGGATTTACGGACATTATGCCTGCCCTGTGCAATGTGGACTATGCATCCATGGAACTGCTCCATGCCAAGCTCGTACGGACGACCACCTGCGTGGACGGCTGCCGATGCGACTATACCATCTGCGGCGATAAGGATCCATACGTAAAGGAACATCTCGAATACCGGGATGAAAACGGATACAGGAGGAATAAGTAATGCTTTTACAGGTGATTCTGGAAGGTCTTGGGCTGGGAATCCTGTTGGTTCTCGTCTGTGCCGTGGGCATCCGCAAAGGGGCTGTTGGGATGGTGCATCTTTACAGCCCGGCGGTGCAGCAGCGGTGCGTGAAGTTGGGACTTACAACACACGAGAAAATCAAGCGAAATTCTCTAGTTTTCAAAGCCGTCTGCGTTCCCGGCTACATCGCCTATGTGCTGGTCTGTGTCTATGGGATAAACGGTGCGCACGGCTTTGCGGTGGGCTTCTGGCAGCTGCTCGTCATCTTGTCCGTTATGAATCTCATGGACCGCCTGTTGGTTGACGGCTATTGGGTGGGGCATACGAACGCATGGACGATCCCCGGAACAGAGGATCTGAAGCCGTACATTACCGCAAAAGACAAGCAGAAAAAATGGCTTTTTGGTACGGTAGGCATGGCAGTCATAGCGGCGGTGCTGGCGGCAATTATGACAGTACAGTGATCGGAAAGACCCTTCCGTCAGCGGCTTTTTCCGATTCCTCGCAAAGGTTGGAGACAACGGGATGAAAATGCAGATCGTGAAGATCGGATTTGGAGGGAGAGCATGAAACACCTGCACTTTGATGTGGAACTCAATGGCTTTTACGGTGCGTATTGGGCGTGTGCCGGCGGTTCAGACTGTGCGGTCATCACGATGATCGGGGATGATCCGGAGGATCGGCTTGCGCGCTCGGCAGTGAAATGGCTTTGCGGATGCGGCGTGAACGTGCTCACAATGTCGCCCGCGAAAAAAGATTACGGACATCATAATTACCCGCTTGAGCGTGTGGAGACGGCAATTTCATGGCTGAAAGCTAACGGTAACAGAAAGATCGGCATTGCCGGTGCATCGACCACCGGAACGCTTGCGCTGACAGCGGCTGCCATGTTCCCGGATATCACCCTGACCATTGCCATGACACCCAGCGACTTTGTGTGGCAGGGCTTTCTGCAGGGCAAAAGGGACGGCTGCAAGGAGTGGCCGGTCGAGGGTGAATCGCTGTTCTCCTACCGGGGCAAGCCGCTGCCCTATATGCCGTTTTGCTATCAGCATCCCGACTATTGGCATTGCATCGCCGCCGAGAGCAAACGCGCCGGCGATATGGTAAACTCCCGCAAGCTGTTTGACGATTCCGAGACAGCTCATCCGATCGAGCCGGAAGAATACATTCCCGTTGAAAACATCCGGGGAAAGCTGCTGCTGATCGGCGCGGAGGACGATGCGCTGTGGGACACCGCAAAGTATATCCGCCGGATGGAAAAGCGCCTTGCCGAAAAACCGCATGAATGCGAGATCGAGACGATGGTTTATGCCCACGGCACCCACTTCGTTTTCCCGGAGGGGATGCTGAAAATCATGCTGCCGGTTGGCTCCGGCCTATTTGTGAAATGGGCCTTCCATGCGGCCCGGAAATATCCGAAGGAATGCCGGGAGACCCGGAAAGACATCGAGAAACGGATGTGCCGGGTGCTGGCAGAATGGAAAGGGGAAAAGTAAAATGCGTTGGATGGGAATCCCTATGGCCATGTGGGCCGTGTTTGCGAAATCGCTTCAGACGCAGCTGACGGCGGTACTGGGCTATGATGCAGCCACCGCAAGAGCCATCACGAAAAAGGCAAAGCCGCAATACCGGCAGATCATTCGCAGGCTGCCGGAGTTTGAAAAGGCCGACCGCTTCCAATTGAACATCATTGGCTGCGCCATGCTGGGCGCGTTCATTCTCTCCATGCCGGAGCGCCCGGAAGTGGACAGGCTGACGGATTACTATGCAAGATCCATGATGACAAAGCCCATGCAGTGGTTCTGCCGCAAGAGCGGAAAAAGCAAGTTCACCCCAAAGGATATTGCCGCTATGAAAGCCACTGCCGCCCTGAAAGCCGCCGACCGCAACCCCTACTCGTGGAACATGGAATTTTACGAATACCCGGATGGCAGCGGCTACGAGGGACGCTTTACCAAATGCGGCATCTGTGTGCTGATGAAGGAGCTGGGTCTGTACGACCTGACCCCAGCCCTGTGCCATCTGGACTACACCATGAGCGAAGCAGGCGGTGTGACAAATTTTGTGCGGCAGTACACCCTTGCCTCCGGCGGACCCTACTGCGACTGCGGGTACAAAAAGAAAGGGTAACGGACGATGAAGAGGAAGGAAACCTATCTTTCCCGTGATTTCCGGGAGACTGCGGCACAACGTTTTCCTGCGCAGGCAAAGGAACTGAACACCGCTTTCGATATGCGCCTGAGTGCGCTGCTGGCTGAAAATGCAGATGCAAGCAAGGAAAAGCAATACCACCTCAAGCGGCAGATCTTGCCGGGCATTTCGGCCTACGAGACCTTGCAGCGGGTCATGCCGAAAGAGGAGGCACTGCAAACCGTTCACGGCTATGTGGAGCGCTTGGCGAGAACGAGCCACAAACAGCTTGCCGCCCTGCTGCACATACCGGGGCTTTACCGCCTTGTTCCCGGCGTTTTTGTCAAATCTACCCGGAGCGTTTTCGGCCCGGCGGCGGGCTTTGCCCCAAAAGAACTGCAGACCGGCAACGGCGTCTGGCGTATGGATATGATGAAGTGTCCCTATCACGACACCTGCACAGAATACGGCTGCCCGGAGCTGTGCCGCTGCTTTTGCGACAGCGACGACATCAGCTACGCCGGTCTGCATCCGAAGCTGATCTGGGAGAGAAGCATGACGCTGGGGCGCGGTAATGACCGCTGCGATTTTTGCATGAAGGTCAGATAATAGTGGGCGGCATATTGAAATGAAAATCAAACGATTCGGTACATGGTATTTCTGGCATACTTTCTTGTTTTGTATGAACCACGATGGAAGACGAAGGAAATGGGAGCATATGCCCGATTCGCACGCAGACTGAGAGGAGAAAAACAATGATCGTACTGCAACTGCTGCTTTATTGTCTGCTGTTTACCGCAATGATAAAAATCGCTGTGATCGGTGGTGCTGTCAATGGACTGTACTTTTATCCCAAGGAGGTGCAGGATCGCGCCATCGAACTGGGACTGATCGACCGCAATACGATGAACCGGAAACGAAAATGCTTTATGATACCGTTCTTTATCGTGATGCTTGCTGCTCTTGTGCTGATCATCGGTTTGTGGAACGAGGCTTCCTCCTTTGGTGAGGCCTATTGGCAGGCGCTGCTGTTTCTTGAGGTCATGAATATCTATGACGGCGTTGTAATCGACAAGCTATGGGTCGGGCACAGCCAGTTTTGGGTGCTGCCAGGGCTTGAAGATGCGCCGTTCGTGCAGACCTGGAGGCAGGTGCTGAAAAAGCGAAGCATACTGGCGCTGATCTGGGTTGCGGGAGCGGCAATTGTCGGCGGTATTGTCCATTTGATTTTCTAAGAAGTTGGAAATTGCCCAAATGAAAAGCAGAATCATGAACTGCAATCGGAGGCAAAAAAGATGAAGACGGAGAAACCGAAAAAGCTGATTCGATGGTACATCTCGGTGCGATCGGAGCAGTTCTGACGATCCTGGCGGCAGGCATCGTGGTGCCCGCCTTGCCCTATCTGCTCAGCTTTGCCGCCGGAGCCATGCTGTATGTGGTGGTGGAGGCGCTGATCCCGGAAATGTCGCAGGGGCGGCACTCTAACGTCGGCACGGTGTTTTTTTGCGGTAGGCTTCAGCGTGATGATGGTACTGGATGTGGCACTGGGATAGCGCATGGTTGAGAAAATTGCGATGCAAGGGGCGAAGAAAGGAAAAACATGAAAGACAGGGATCTGCCAGTTGACCACAGCTGCCATTCCAAGCCCTGCAAAAGACGGATCGTGGAGATCGGATTGAATAAACAGTATGATTGATATCATTTTTCATGACAAAACGGGGGTCACTCCCTATAATCCCGGACAAACAGGCGGCTTTGAAAATGCGGCCGGAAGTGGAGAAATTCACTATTACCGGCTGTTTGATGGCGTGGGGATCATGCTGCTGCGGCTGGAGATGGAGACCTATACGGAAATCCGCACGCAGATCGGTATGATAGAGATCAATTTCTGCATCAATGGCCGTTTTGAAACCAGCTTTTCCATGCGTGATAGCGTTCTGCTAAAGCCGGGGGATATGGCCGTCAGCTGCTACGACGGACGGCATGGAACACGTTCAGAGTCACGGTTCCCGCTGGGCTGTTACGAAGGGCTGTGTCTGGAAGTTGATCCAGCAGCCGCTCAGAACTGGCTTGAGAAGAACGCACCGGGCTTTTCGGTGGATTTTGCGGTACTGAAGCAGAATCTTCTGGGAAACCGATGGTTCATGTTCGGTACGGCAGGACCCCGCTGTGAGCACGTTTTCCGGGAATTGTACGAAAATGCGCCCTACATGGATCTCCGGTTCCTGCGGCTCAAGGTGGTGGAGCTGTTGATGCTGCTGAGCCGCATTCCGCAGGAGGAAGGAACGGACTTGTACTGTTCTACCGAACAGACCGAACTGGCACACCATCTCCGGGATCACCTTCTGACAAACCGGGAGGGGTATGTCTCCCTTGCGCAGCTGGCAGAAGAACACGGGATCTCGGTTTCGCACCTGCAAAAAATGTTCAAACAGGTCTACGGTGTGCCAGTATACCACTATATCAAGGAATACCGTCTGGAACAGGCTGCCGTAGAGCTTGTCCGGAGCGCAAAGCCCATTACGCAGATCGCACAGAATGCAGGATATGACAACGCCAGCAAGTTTTCGGAGGCTTTCCGGAAACGATATGGAACGACCCCGTCGCAGTACCGCACCCACGCAAATGGACTCGCAAAACGGAGCAGGGAAATCAGAATGGAGTAGTCCACGGCCGAAAAATATGCTAAAGTACAGAGCGGTTAGAACAAACTTACTTTAAAACCGGAGGTACTTTCATATGATGATGAAAAAGAAATTTGTTGCAGTGGCCTTGTCTGCGGTCTGCCTGCTGTCTGCTGTCGGCTGCGGCCAGCAGAGCGCAAGCACAGCGTCTTCGGCATCCAGCGTTTCCTCCTCGGTGGCTTCTTCGGCTTCCGCAAGTCAGGTAATGGATGCGGAGGATTATCTGTCTGGTATCAGCGGGACTTATGTGGAACTGTTCCCGGAGATGGCAAAGAGTGAATACCGGAATTTGTGGCTCGACGCTGCGACTCCGCTGGTAGGCGAGGACAATGCGGAATCGGCTACGGATATGCTGCTGGGAATGTGCATGGCAGAGCCGTATGGCGAGGAGGCTGTTGAAAAATATGCAGCAGATCCGGACAGCACGGCGTTCAACTGCTATTTTCTGGGCGGCGTGGAAAAATTCGTGATGAATGGCGACACCATCACCGGTCTGGATGCGCAAGGACAGGAAGTGTTTGCACACACCTACCAGAAACTGGATGTGGACAATGAAAACAGCTTCCTCTTCTACCAGAGCGAGGATGCGGATTCCGGGGAGTTTACCTACTTTGCCTTTGCGCCCGATACGATGGAAACGACGTATCATCTGGAATTCCGCTATGCAGAGGATCTCGACGACCTGCAGAGCTGGTATGAAGGAAATTATGCTTATTGGAATGCTGCCGCCATCGCAGAGGACTATGATCAGGCAACTATGGAAAATGTCATTGAACTTTTCGTCACGGAAAATTTGTCTGAGGCAGAATAAACGGCACATGCGCACCCGATCATGTCAGGCGGTACGCATGGCAATATTACGGTAAGGATGTGATTTGATTGAAAAAACGATCGGACTTTTCCCGGCTGATGGGCTATGCAGGCGGACATCGGGTATTCACCTATGCTTCACTGGTGCTCTCCGCTGTCAGCGCACTGATGGCGCTGATCCCGTTCCTCTATATCTGGAAGATCCTGCGGGATGTGCTGAACGCAGCGCCAAACTATGCACAGGCGGTGAACATCCCCCATTACGGCTGGATGGCAGTGTTGTTTGCAGTGCTGTCTTACCTTATCTACATTGCGGCGCTGATGTGCTCCCACCTGTCGGCGTTCCGGGTGGCGACGAATCTGCGGCTGGCAGTGTCGGAGCATCTGGCAGTGCTGCCGTTGGGCTTTGCCGAGACTTTCGGCAGCGGCAAGCTGCGTAAGATCATCCATGAGAGCACCGGAGCCGCCGAGACCTATCTGGCCCACCAGCTGCCCGACCAGTACAACGCCATCGCTACCCCGGTGGGGCTGCTGGTTTTGCTGCTGGCGTTCGACTGGCGGCTGGGTCTGCTGAGCCTTGCGCCGGTGGTGCTGGCTTTCCTCATCATGGCGACCATGACCGGCAAGCGGATGGCTGAAAAAATGCGGCAGTACGGCAACGCCTTGGAGGCTATGTCCAACGAGGCCGTGGAGTACGTCCGGGGCATCCCGGTGGTCAAGACCTTCGGGCAATCGGTATTTTCCTTCAAAAAGTTCAAGACCACCATTGATGAGTATGAAAAGTGGGTCATCTCCTACACCAAAGACCTGCGCCTGCCCATGATGTTCTATACCGCCGCCGTCAACGGCGTGTTCGCCTTTTTGATCGCGGGCGGGCTGCTGTTCACGAACCACGGCGTCACTCCGGAGTTTCTGCTGAACCTGCTGTTCTATATCATCATCACGCCGGTGATCTCCCTGACTTTGACCCGCATCATGTACATGAGTGAGAACAAGATGGTGGTAGCAGATGCGCTGGCACGCATCGACTCGGTGCTGGAGGCGGCACCCATGCAGGTGCAGGCTGTTCCGCAGCATCCGAAAGATGCCTCTGTGTCCCTGAAGGATGTGCGTTTCAGCTATGACGGAAAAATTGAGGTCATCAAGGGCGTTTCTCTGGACATTCAGCCGGGACAGACCGTAGCTTTTGTAGGTCCCTCCGGCGGCGGAAAATCTACGCTGGCAAACCTTGTCTGCCGGTTTTTTGATGTGCAGAGCGGCAGCGTCCGGGTGGGCAGAGCGGATGTGCGGGATATCCCCAAGGAAGAGCTGATGGACACCATCTCCTTTGTGTTCCAGAACAGCCGCCTGCTCAAGGGCAGCATTCTGGATAACGTCCGTCTGGGCAGACCGCAGGCCACCGAGGCCGAGGTGTTGGCAGCACTGAAAGCTGCACAGTGCATGGATATTGTGGAGAAGTTCCCGGCGGGCATCCATACGGTCATCGGCACCAAGGGCGTGTATCTTTCTGGCGGCGAGCAGCAGCGCATTTCCATTGCCCGCGCCATGCTGAAAAATGCGCCCATCCTGATTCTGGACGAGGCCACCGCCTTTGCCGACCCGGATAACGAAGCTAAGGTGCAGGCAGCCTTTGCGCAGCTTGCCAAGGGCAAAACGGTGCTGATGATTGCACACCGCCTGTCCACCGTCGCCAACGCCGACTGCATCTATGTGGTGCAGGATGGGCAAATTGCAGAATCCGGTACAAAGGATGAGTTGTGCGCACAGAACGGCTTGTTTGCCCGGATGTGGCAGGAGTATCAGGCTTCGGTGCAGTGGAAGGTCGCAAAGGAGGGGTAAGGAATGATCGAAAAAATTCAACACGCCACAGCCAGCTCCCCGGAGGGCGCAAAGGGGCTTGTAAAGGGCGTTCTGGCCTGTGCGTTCCAGAACATGGCGTTCATGCTGCCCACCGGGCTGCTGTATCTTCTGGTAAAAGACCTGCTGACAGGCTCCGCGAGCGGGAGAACCGCCTTTTATCTGCTGGGGTGTGCGGCCTGCTTTGCGCTGATCTTGCTGACCACATGGTTCCAGTACAACGGCACCTATTTTACCACTTATAAAGAGAGCGGCACCCGCCGCCTGACCCTTGCGGAGCGGCTGCGGAAGCTGCCTCTGTCCTTTTTCGGCAAGCGAGACCTTGCCGACCTGACCAGTACCATCATGTCGGACTGTGAGGTTTTGGAAAAGACCTGCTCTCACTTTATTCCCGGCCTGTTCGGTTCCTTGATCTCCACCGTGATTATTGCGCTGAGCCTGTTTGCGTTCGACTGGCGGATGGCACTGGCAGCTCTGTGGGTCATCCCGGTGTCAATCGCCATCGTGCTTGGCAGCTACCGGGTGCAGGACAAGGTGCAGGGCAGGACCATGGCGGCGAAAATGGCCTGTGCGGACGGCATTCAGGAGTACATCGAGACCCTCCGGGACCTGAAAGCCAGCAATGCAGAGCAGCGGTATCTGTCCGGTCTTTCCGGCAAAATCCGGGCAGTGGAAAAGCAGTCTATTGTGGCAGAGCTGGAAACAGCGCTGTTTGTGTCCTCCGCCGGCATGGTGCTCAAGCTGGGTATTGCGTCGGTGGCACTCACCGGCGCGGTGCTGCTGGTGCAGGGCAGCATCGACGTGCTGACTCTGTTTCTGTTCCTGATGGCGGCATCCCGGATGTACGACCCCATACAGGGCGCGTTGCAGAATCTGGCGGCGGTCATCGCCATGCGCACCAATGTGGGGCGGATGAATGAGATCTTGGACGCTCCCTTGCAGACCGGCAGCGAGCAGCTGACCAATCAGGGCTGCGATATCGTGTTCGACCATGTGGGCTTTGCCTACAACTCCGGCGAGACGGTGCTGCGGGATGTCTCCTTTACCGCAAAGCAGGGAGAGGTCACGGCATTGGTGGGCCCCTCCGGCGGCGGCAAGACTACCGTTTCCCGGCTGGCGGCACGGTTCTGGGACTACCAGAAGGGCAGCATCACCGTGGGCGGCATGGAGGTTTCCCGGATCGACCCGGAAAAGCTCATGAGCCTGTATTCCATCGTGTTTCAGGATGTGACGCTGTTTGACAACACGATCCTGGAAAACATTCGTCTGGGGCGCAAGGGTGCCACCGACGAGGAGGTCCTTGCGGCGGCAAAGCTGGCAAACTGCGAGGAATTTGCCGAAAAGCTGCCGGACAAGTGGAACACCAACATCGGTGAGAACGGCTGCGCCCTTTCCGGCGGCGAGCGTCAGCGCATTTCCATCGCCCGCGCATTCCTGAAGGATGCGCCCATCATTCTGTTGGACGAAGCCACCGCCAGTCTGGACGTGGAGAACGAAACTGCCATTCAGGAGGCACTATCCCGGCTCATAAAAAACAAGACCGTCCTCATCATCGCCCACCGGATGCGCACCGTAGCTGGTGCGGATCAGGTGGTGGTGCTGTCGAGTGGCATCGTGGCCGAGCAGGGCAGCCCGGCAGAGCTGTACGCCCGGAAGGGACTGTACACCCACATGGTGGATCTGCAGTCGGCAAGCCGGAATTGGACGATCTGAGAATGAGGGCGGCTTTTTATAAATGTGCTGCCGCCAAGAAGAAAAAGACCTGCGATAAAAAGGCCGTGCGGAAACAGTGGCTGGAAGATCTGGTGGTCAACGAAACCATGAAGCTGGTGGAAGATGACGCTTCCATGAATGCCATCATTGCCAAAGTCATGGAATTGCAAAATCAGGAAAGCACGGATTTGCCCATCTATGAAAAGCAGTTGAAAGAAACGGAAGTCGGCATCACCAATATGCTGAATGCCATCCAGATGGGCATCCTGACCAGTTCCACGAAAGAGCGGTTGGAGGCTCTGGAAGAACAGCGGAAAGAACTGCAAGCCCGCATTGCAGAGGAACGGCTGGCCAAGCCGAAGATGAAAGAAGAGTTCGTCCGCTTTTGGTTGCTTCGCTTCCGCAAGCTGGATATGACCCAGCCGGAGTAGCGGCAGGCACTGGTGGACACCTTCATCAATGCCATCTATCTCTACGATGATAAGGTTCTCATTACCTTTAATTATAAGGAAGGTACGGAAACGGTCGCTTTCGGGGAAGCCGTGAAAGCAGAGAAAAGTTCGGATATGAGTGCGCGAGGTGCACCAAATTTTGAACGTCAAATCGTAAGATTTGGCGTTCTTTTTTTGTTATGTAACCCCGAAAATTCGGGGCTTGCACGGTCAATGCACGGTTTTTGCACGGTCGGCTTTTTCGTGGGAATCCTCTGCATAGGCTGGAATTGCAAGGTTCCGGCCGCCAGTTCGTGCTCAATCTGTTTCTTACGGTTTGTTGCCTCCTCTTTTGTGGGAAAACTTTCCCATTTGTCGCAGCTTTTGCCGTGTTCATCTTCGTAAGTGTAGCGGACGCTGTAAGAGTTTCCGCGCTTCGTAATATATGCCATACGGTTTGCCTCCTTATCAAGCTGCCCGGTTGAGCCACGCATCGAAGCTGTCTTTCGGGATGCGGATGCTTCCGCCTGCCCGCAGGACACGGAACTCGGTGGTGCTGTTGCACAGGTTGTAGGCAGAGCGCAGGCTGATGGCCAGCATTCGTGCAATCTCTTCCACCGTGTACACCAGCTTCGTGGCTACCGGGCTGTCAGTCGGAGACTTGACGGCATTGGTTTGAGTGACCACCTCCATTGTAATGAGATTCGAGTCCTTTTGCAAGAAATTATTCGTATAATTTTCGGATTTCACAGTTTCGGTCATGTCGGACCGATTCAAATTCATAGGCAGACCTCCAAATCCTTGTAGCCGGGTGTTTTTTCACCCGGCAATTTTTGTTTTCCGACAGGTTCGGTTTCATCCGATCAAAAGTTTTAGTCGTTCCAGCTTTTCCTGTGCGTTCTCCTTCCGCAAACTGACCCCAATGCAGGAGATCGAGACGCACATTTCCAGCAGGCGGTCATAGATGCGGGCATTGGCGGTATCCTGTGGGTAGCGTATTTCATCCAGCGTCAGGTTGGTGGTGACGATCAGCGGCTTCCGGCTGCGGTACCTTCAAAACCGGAAGTGATAGCTCCGGTTTGATTCAATATTGAATGAATCAACGCCGATTTTCATAGAACAAATTTTTCTCCAAGAAAATTTGCTTATTCGGTATCAGCCGAAACGTGTAGCCAGCGCAATTTTGTGCGGAATATCGGGTTTGGGCGAAGCCCAACAAGTGTTTTGAAGCTGGATTTGTAAAATCGGATTCGAAAATTGCGAGGTGGTACCAACTCGCCCTGCTTGCTGCGGTTGCAAACTCGAAAACTTCCGGAGCAAAAAAATAACCGTCCGCTTCAAGTTGAACTTGAAAACGGACGGTCTGATTTGCAAAATGATTTTCAAATTTGGGAAGCACGTTGAGAGGCTTCATAGCACCCGCAAACCTGCTAACGAGCGTCAATAGCCTGAACAAAAAAATCATCAAAAGTTTATTGCCGGGTGCAGTTGAGCATCCGGCAACTTTAATAAGCCGACAGCACAGCTTGTCGGCTGAAAATCATCGTAATGGTTCATCAGAAACCATCAACAGGCATCAGGAGATGGCTGGGAACGCAGAAATTCAGTAACACGAGCGTAATAGACTCGCAGGAACTTGGCACTTCCTGCGACGGTATAAACGTAATAATGCTTTCCTTCGGAACGCTTTTTGTCCATAAAGCAGTAAACAGTATTTTCCGGGTTTGAGCGTGTTAAAATAATATTCGATACAATAAAAATAGTTCGCCTCAGATGCGGTGAACCTCGTTTAGAAACATGGCGTGACTTGGATTCAAATGCACCAGACTGGGACGGTGGTGCATCAATACCAGCAAAGGCTACCAACGCTTTCTTGTTTTTGAACCGCCGAACATCACCAATTTCGGCCATAAGAGCAGGCCCGGTAATGGGTCCGGCTCCTTCCATCTGCATTACAACCTCGTATTCGGGGAGCATTGCAGCCAACCGCTAGGGTGCTTTGCTTGGCCTCACAAACGGCATTCAGGCTTTTACAAGCCTGCGTGATCAGCATCTTCGTGCTTTCGCATCTCGGAAGAGTAGCCACGCCTTCCTGTGCAAGCAGATAGATTTTGTGAGCGGTATCTGTACGGAACTTGTAGTTTTTTCGTTTGCACCATCCCCGATAAGATTCCGTGAAAGCCTCCATGGAATATTGACAGACACAATCCTTGTGCCAATAACGCAGAAAGAAGTCCACCCACTTTTCATGTCCATTCGCATTTTTTGTGTTCGGATCAAATGCAATATTTACCCCAGGAAATATTTGGTCAGCCAGTGCGATCAGCCCGTTCCGCAACGCTGTTGCAGTCGCAGTGATCCGCTCGTTTGCTTTGGATTGCATTTTAAGAAGCAGCCTGGTTTCTTCTTCACTGTTGAACGGGGGTAGTGTATCCCAAAAGGTGAGCGCATAGTTTGCGATTTTAAGAGCATCCGCTCGATCCGTCTTTAGCTTTCGAATCGTATTATCACTAAAATCGTGGATCAGCATCGCATTGACAACGGAAACAAAAAAGCCCGCTTCCTTCAATGTCAGTGCGATCGGTCTCCAGTACGTACTGGTATGTTCCATTACAATACGGA
>ERZ810282.115-NODE-115-length-33141-cov-8.0444_pt1 | contig 33141 bp, 20 predicted proteins | sample MGYA00520341_ERZ810282 | MGnify/ENA primary metagenome ERZ810282 (study PRJEB31588, sample SAMN03398949) | human gut metagenome | study: EMG produced TPA metagenomics assembly of the PRJNA231909 data set (A prospective, longitudinal analysis of the... | reverse complement strand
GCATGAAAAATTCGATTCATTTTGTCAGATTTTTGCCTGCAAGGTAGCAATTTTATGAATTAGTGACAACGAAAAGTACAACGAAGTAACTTATTTTGTAGCTTTGCGGTGAGAAATAACAAGATTATGGTAAGAAAATTCGATTTCCTCGTTATCGGTTCCGGAATTGCCGGTATGAGTTTTGCGCTGAAAGTGGCGCACAAAGGTAAAGTTGCTCTTATCTGTAAAAGTGGGCTGGAAGAAGCCAATACGTACTTCGCCCAGGGAGGTGTAGCCTCCGTCACCAACCTTCTGGTGGATAATTTCGACAAGCACATTGAAGACACAATGATTGCCGGCGATTGGATCAGTAACCGTGCCGCAGTAGAAAAGGTAGTGCGCGAAGCTCCCGCACAAATTGAAGAACTGATTAAGTGGGGAGTGGATTTTGACAAAAACGAGAAAGGCGAATTTGACTTGCACCGCGAAGGCGGACACTCGGAGTTCCGTATTCTTCACCATAAAGACAATACAGGAGCAGAAATTCAAGACAGCCTGATTAAAGCCGTACAACGCCATCCGAATATCACGGTCATCGAAAACCAGTTTGCCATTGAAATCCTGACACAGCATCACCTGGGAGTGACTGTAACCCGCCAGACACCGGACATCAAATGTTATGGTGCTTATATCCTCGATCCGAAAACGGGAAAAGTAGATACCTATCTTGCTAAAGTGACGCTAATGGCTACCGGTGGAGTAGGAGCCGTTTATAAAACAACCACTAACCCGCTAGTCGCTACCGGAGACGGTATCGCCATGGTTTACCGTGCCAAAGGTACGGTGAAGGATATGGAGTTTGTACAATTCCACCCTACCGCCCTGTATCATCCGGGAGACCGCCCTTCTTTCCTGATAACGGAAGCAATGCGTGGTTACGGAGGCGTACTGCGCACCATGGACGGAAAAGAGTTCATGCAGAAATATGATCCCCGTCTTTCGCTCGCTCCCCGTGACATCGTGGCACGCGCCATCGACAACGAGATGAAGAACCGTGGAGACGACCATGTATATCTGGACGTCACCCACAAAGATCCCGAAGAAACAAAGAAACACTTCCCCAATATCTACGAGAAATGTCTTAGCCTGGGCATCGACATCACTAAAGATTATATCCCGGTAGCCCCGGCCGCCCACTATCTCTGCGGAGGTATTCTTGTCGACCTGGACGGACAATCTTCCATCGAACGCCTTTATGCCGTGGGAGAATGTTCGTGCACCGGATTGCATGGTGGAAACCGTCTGGCTTCCAACTCATTGATAGAAGCAGTGGTATATGCCGACGCTGCCGCCAAGCACAGTCTGCAAGCGGTTGATCAGTATTCTTATAATGAAGATATTCCCGAATGGAATGACGAAGGAACCCGCTCTCCGGAAGAAATGGTGCTCATTACGCAAAGTATGAAGGAAGTGAATCAAATTATGAGTACATACGTAGGCATCGTCCGCAGTGACCTCCGTCTGAAACGTGCCTGGGACAGACTCGATATTATCTACGAAGAGACTGAAAGCCTGTTCAAACGTAGCGTAGCGTCCAGAGAAATCTGCGAATTGCGTAATATGGTGAATGTGGGTTATCTGATTATGCGCCAAGCAATGGAGCGTAAGGAAAGCCGCGGATTACATTATACGATAGATTATCCACACGTGAAGAAATGATTATGAAAACATTGATTCGGACCTTTATTCTTTTCTTCTGCATAACGGGACTAGCTTCCTGCTATGCAGGTATTCCACTGAAAAGCGGAAAATCAGAAAATAACCAGACTTATGAAGTCAGTTATCTGTTCGAGCACGACGGAGTGAAAGTATACCGTTTTCTCGATCTGGGAAACTATGTGTATTTCACGACCCGGGGAGATGTAACCAGTATCAAGAATGATTCAACAAGAAAAAGGACAATTACTATTTATAAAGACAGTATACCAAACCGATAACGAAAAGAAGCTGTCTAACAATTTTTTTTTAACGGCTTCACCTCTATCAAACAAACTCTGACAGATTATATACGATAGATTATCCATACGTGAAGAAATAGGATTTACAGTATCATTTTTATTAAAAAGAAAAAACAAGAGGCTTCCTCAAATTATATTTTTGAGTTTGGCCTCTTATTTTTTTATCTTTATATGTTTCTTTTGCACTCCTCAAAGAAACTATACTATACACTTATGAGAATATAATACACTTCAACGAAGTGCACATCCATCTATAAATCAAGCTTTTAAATAGTACAGCATATAAATACGAATATCCCTGCCTCTTCTAAAATCATTCCCCAATATCATCCTCTTAAAAACATGTTCTTGAGCATGTGTACACCTCTTTGAGAATATAGTAAACGCTTTCCTGTCTTTCATCTCATACTTTTGTTCACAGAAATAATCACTAATCGAAATATTATGGATATAGCTAAAAGATGTGAGCAGAACCCCCTACTGGCTCCAAAAGATTTAAAAGCGGGAATCAACGGAATGGAAATTACATGTTTGTTAAATCCCGGAGTTTTCAAATATCAAGGCAAAATTTGGTTACTTTTGCGCGTCGCAGAGAGACCTATACAGAAAGAAGGAATTATCAGTTTTCCTATATATAATGAAAAAGGAAAAATAGAAGTGGTTTCGTTTTTAAAGAATGATCCCGATTTGGATGCTTCAGACCCACGCGTTATCGGTTACAAAGGAAAGAATTATCTGACTACGATGTCTTACTTACGATTGGTTTCAAGTACCGACGGTATTCACTTCAAAGATGAACCGGAATTTCCACCCATTTTCGGAAAAGGAGAGCTGGAAGCATTCGGTATTGAGGATTGCCGTGTTGCAACAACCGAAGATGGTTTTTACCTTACTTTCACAGAAGTATCGTCGGTAGCTGTAGGGGTTGGACTGATTCACACCAATGATTGGAAAAACTATACACGGCATGGAATGATATTCCCACCGCATAATAAAGATTGTGCATTGTTCGAACAGAAGATAGGCGACAAGTATTTCGCTCTTCATCGCCCAAGCAGTCCCGAACTTGGCGGCAATTATATATGGTTGGCAGAATCGCCCGACCGCTTGCATTGGGGAAACCACAAATGTGTGGCAACCACTCGTGACGGAATGTGGGATTGCGCACGTGTAGGGGCAGGGGCAGCTCCAATAAAGACAGAAGAAGGCTGGCTGGAGATTTATCATGGAGCCGATTTTAATCACCGTTATTGCTTGGGGGCTTTATTACTCGATTTAAATGACCCGTCGAAAGTCATTGCAAGAAGCGAAGAACCTATCATGGAACCTATCGCAGCTTATGAGCAAACAGGTTTCTTCGGAAATGTAGTTTTCACTAATGGGCATTTGGTGGACGGCGATACGATAACCATGTATTATGGAGCAAGCGATGAAGTGATTTGTAAGGCAGAGCTTTCCATTTCAGAGATATTAAACGTATTAAAACAGACACAAGAGAAGTAATGAATAAACTGAAAAAAGAATATCTGTTCTTTAAGCAACAGGAACCTAACATGAGAACACTGTTGGTTACCAATATGCTTTATGCATTGGTACTACCGATAGTAGAAATCTTTGTGGGAGCCTATATCATGAGAAATACGAGTGACCCCGTGATGGTTGCTTTTTATCAGCTGGCAATGTATATAGGCATCATTACTACCTCTCTTGTTAACGGTTATCTGCTAAAGAAATACAGTGTGAAGACGCTTTATTCGGTAGGAATCCTGGTAAGTGGCATTTCCATGTTCGGTATGATGACTATCAAGTCACTTGGCTTCGTCGAACTTGGTCTGGCCGGCTTTTTAATGGGAGCAGCTTCTGGTTTCTTCTGGACCAACCGATACCTGCTGGCTCTCTATAATACCAACGACAACAGCCGTAACTATTTCTTCGGACTAGAGTCTTTCTTCTTTTCTATTACCTCCATCGGTGTTCCTTTAATTATAGGCGCATTTATCAGCCAGATAGATGGAAAAGAAGTTTTCGGATTCCTCTTCAATATCAATACCTCTTATTGTGTAGTTACGATGGCAGCAGTAGTCATTACCGTTATCGCCTGTATGACACTGTGGAAAGGTAAATTCGAGAACCCCAAAGAAACGAACTTCCTCTATTTCCGCTTCAACATACTTTGGAAAAAGATGCTGTGGCTAGCCGGATTGAAAGGAATGGTTCAAGGTTTTTTAGTAACGGCACCGGCTATATTAGTATTGAAGCTGGTAGGAGATGAAGGAGCGTTAGGATTGATTCAGGGAGTTAGCGGAGCATTGACCGCTGTCCTGGTGTATGTATTAGGACGTATGGCCCGCCCGCAAGACCGTTTGAAAATATTTGTAGGAGGACTAATCGTATTCTTTGTCGGTACACTATTTAACGGTATTCTCTTCTCTGCTACGGGAGTGATCCTTTTCGTCCTTTGCAAAGTGATATTCCAGCCTTTGTTCGACCTGGCTTACTTCCCCATTATGATGAGAACAATTGATGCAGTTGCAAAGATTGAGAATAGAAACGAATATGCATATATCCTAAGTCATGAATTCGGCCTTTTCCTTGGAAGAGCTTTCGGTTTACTACTGTTTATCTTCCTTGCTTATTGTGTATCGCAGGATTTTGCATTGAAATATGCGCTGGTGATTGTTGCCGGATTACAATTAGCGGCATATCCTTTAGCTAAGAATATTACTAATCAAACTGATACTATTGAACATGAAAATGACAAGTAAAGGTGTTTTTGTACTTATGACCGTTTGTTTTCTGGCATCTTGCTCGGGCAACGGAAATAACTTTGGTGAAAAGGTAAAGCAGGTTTCCATCCATAGGGTAGACTCTATGCCTGATATGCCTGAAACTTATAAAATGCTGGACTGGAAGCAAAAAGCCCAAAAGTATGACCAGTTTATTTTTGACTGGAATAATAAAAGTGAAGTCGGACCATTAATCTGGTTAGATGACGCCCGCAGAAATATGGACCAGACTACATTTGGCTTATATACTGCCATTAAAGATATTCGTCAGGGAAAGAATGCCAATAACGGAGAGTTCCATGAAAGTCTGAACTCATTGGCTGCTATTCTTGGTGCCGGCCTTGTAGGGATTGACAAGACGAATCAAGACGGATATAACTATGTAAAAATGGTGCAGAATTATTTCAATTCTGATAACGGCTGGAATATAGTCATGAACAATACGACTCCGTCAGTAGCCCTTTTAGGAGGAGGCTATGGCCGCGACTGGTGGTATGATGTATTACCCAATGCCTTATATTATGCTATTTGCGATGTTTTCCCCAATGTAGACGGGGCAGAGAAGATACAAAAAAGCATTGCGGAGCAGTTTGTTAAAGCAGATTCCGTATTGAATGGAAATTACGACTATTCTTATTTTGACTATGCACAAATGAAAGGAATGGTGAATAATATTCCATTGCAACAAGACGCTGCCGGTGGTCATGCTTATGTATTGTTGTGTGCTTATCATAAGTTTGGCGATCCACGTTATCTGCAACATAGTAAGAGTGCTATCGAAGCCCTGCTTGCCCAAAAAGAAAGTCGTTTTTACGAGGCTCTTTTACCACTCGGAGTTTATACGGCAGCCTATTTGAATGCAGTAGAGGGAGCCAACTATGATGTAGCCAAACTTCTTGATTGGGTATTTGACGGATGTAAAAGCCCTGCAGGAAGAACCGGTTGGGGAATTATTGTAGGAAAATGGGGTGATTATGATGTAAGTGGTCTGCAAGGAAGTATCACAGACGGCGGAGGATATGCATTCCTCATGAACAGTATCAAACCTGCCTGGCCTTTCATTCCGATGGTGAAATATCAGCCTCAATATGCAAAAGCTATCGGCAAGTGGATGTTGAACAATGCAAGTGCATGTCGTTTGTTCTATCCGGGGGAAATAGATGAAACACATCAATGGGCTCCGGAATTGAAGGACATTACTTATGATAATGTTTCTTATGAAGGTTTACGAAAAACGGATGACTATGGAAAAGCATCATTAAAAGGGGTTAGTCCGGTTGCAATCGGCGATGGTCCCAAATGGATAAAAGGTAATCCGACGGAGAGCATGTTCAGCGTTTACAGTTCTTCTCCTGTTGGTATTTTGGGGGCCATTGTTTGTCAAACGAATGTGGAAGGTATTCTCCGACTGGATTGCAATGTCACAGACTTCTATACAGAGAAACCTTATCCGGTCTATCTCTATTATAACCCTCATAAAGAGACCAAAACCATTACTTATCAAGCTACCCAACCATGCGATTTGTTTGATATTGTTGCCAAAGAATATATAGCAAAAAATATAAAGACAAATGGCTCTGTTGAGATCCCGGCCAATGACGCAAGAGTAATTGTGGAACTTCCCGCCGGAACAGAATTAGAACTGAAAGATGGTAAGATTATTGCGAATAAACAAAATATCATTTCATATAATTAAATCTAAGTGTATAAACTATGAGTAAGCATTTATTATTCATTCTTATTCTTGCTGTTTGCACAAATGTCTTTGCACAGCAAACCAAGAGTATTTCGGGTGTGGTATACGACAGTAATACCGGAGAGGCTTTAATTGGAGTTTCTGTTCTTGAAGTGGGAACGACCAATGGTACTATCACTGATTTTGACGGTAAATATACATTAAAAGTATCGTCAAATAAAGTTTCATTCTCGTATGTCGGTTTTAAAACTGAAATTGTAAACGTAACAAATAGCGGAACGTACAATGTAAATCTAGTGTCCGATAATGAATTGGATGAGGTTGTGGTTATTGGTTACGGTACTCAAAGAAAGAGTGACCTTACCGGTGCTTTGGCTTCTATAAGTAGTAAGGATATTAAGAACTATGCAGTATCTAATGCATCCGAACTACTAACAGGTAAGGCAGCCGGCGTATTTGTTGCCGCCAGTTCCGGCCAGCCGGGATCGGATGCAGTGATCCGCGTGAGAGGTTTAGGGACCGTCAATGACAACAATCCATTGTATGTAGTTGATGGACAGTTCATGGATAACATCAGCAGCCTGAATCCATCTGATATTGAACGTATGGAAGTATTAAAAGATGCTTCAGCCTGCGCTATCTATGGTTCGAGAGGTTCTAATGGAGTAATCCTCATTACTACCAAGGGAGGGGTGAAAGGTGAAACGACTGTAACATTAGATGCTTATGTAGGTGTAAAAAACAGTTATAAAGCATTGAACATGATGAACAGCGACCAATACTACAACTTCATCATGAAAGCGTATGAAAATGATGCAAGCTTTCAAAACTCAATGAAGGATAAGTTTACCAATCAGTATCAGAAAGGTTATAATACCAACTGGTGGAATGAAGTAACCCGTACAGCTTTCAACCAGAACTATAATCTAAGCATCCGTAAGGGGACAGATAATTCGAGATCTTCTTTAAGTTTAGGATATGTAGACGATCAGGGTGCAATCATCACTACTGAATTCAAGAGACTTTCACTTAAAGCGAATCTTGAATATGATATTAACAAATTTATCACTGTTGGCGCCAATGTCAATCTGGCAAAGATAAGAAAACGTGACGCAGGAGCAATTCCTTCATTCGATTTCATTCAAAAAGCTGATCCTTTTACCCCTGTTATCAGCCCGTTGGTAGATCCGTCTTCTGAAAATTACGAATATAACAAATATGCGCCTACCGAGTGGTCTTACGACCCTAATCCGGTAGCCATGCTCGAACTTCCTAATAGATACAATGACATATTCAATGTATTTGGTAATGTGTTTGCCCAAATCAAATTGTATAAAGGATTGAGCTATCGGGTACAGTATAGTTTCGAAAGATACCATGATACTTTCAAAGACTTCCGTCCTGTCTATTCGTCTACTTTTTCGGAAGATAACTTAGCGAATCAGGAAAGTAAATATAATAAAGAAACTCAATTGAATAATAATAGCGCTGTTACTTCTAATTATCAAGTGGAACAACGCCTTAATTACAACACGACAATAGGCAGGCATAAACTGGATGCAATGGTTGCCATGACTTATGAGAAGAACAGTAGCGAAGGCATTAATGCATTTAAGAGAAAGGCTTTAGGTAACGATGAAATCTATCAGATACTTGATGCACAAACAGCTGGAGATAACACCTCGGGAGGTAAAGAAACATCTTCTATGTTGTCGTACCTGGGACGTATCAACTATGTATATGATGACAGATACCTTGCTACAGTCAATTTCCGTGCCGACGGTTCTTCAAGATTTGCCAAACGTAACCGTTGGGGCTATTTCCCATCAGTTTCATTAGGTTGGAGAGTGAGCAATGAAGAATTCTTCAAGAACCTGAACATTGAAAATACAATTTCCAATTTAAAACTGCGTGTAGGCTGGGGACAGAATGGTAACCAACGAATTGATAGAGACGCGCCTCTTACGTTGATTGGCACCAATAATGAGAATCAGTGGTACTTTGGAAACGGGTACTCACAAGGTTACGTCCCGACTTATGTGGGAAATGCAGATATTAAATGGGAAACCAGCCAGCAAACCAATGTCGGTTTAGATATGTCTTTCTTTAAAAACAGCCTTGATGTAAGTATGGACTTTTATGTAAAGAAAACAAGTGACATGTTGCTCAATATGCCTATTCCTTCTTTTGGCGCCTTCCCTAACAGCCCCTTCTTTAATGCGGGAGACTTGAAGAATACCGGTTTCGAAATAGTAGTCAACTACCGTAACCAGATAGGAAAAGACTTTAATTACAATGTAGGGCTGAACATGTCTACTTATAAGACAGAGGTAACCAAACTTACATCGGAATATTTGAGTGGAAATACTAGCCGTACGTATGTAGGAGGTCCTATCGGACGTTTCTGGGGATACAAACAAATAGGAATATTCCAGAATCAGGAAGAGATAGACAATTATGTGGATAAGAATGGTACCAAGATTCAACCTAATGCACAACCGGGTGATTTCAAGTTTGCCAAATTAGGAGAATCAGGCGAATTGAACGATGATGATGACCGTACTTTTATCGGTGATCCTAATCCGGACCTCATTTATGGTTTCAACTTAGGATTTAGTTATAAGAACTTTGATGTAAGCATGGCATTCCAGGGAACTATTGGAAATGACATCTGGAACGTTGCTAAAGGAAGCCTTGCTTCAGCAGGACGCCAGAATGCATTGGCGGATGCTTACACAAAAGCATGGACAAAAGACGGGGATTTGGATGCTGTATATCCACGCATAACCAACTCTGACTCTAACAACAATATGAGAGGTTCTTCTTTCTATGTGGAGAATGGTTCTTACCTGCGTTTGCAGAATATGCAAATAGGTTATACACTGCCTAGTCACATTTGCCAAAAGAGCAAACTGTTTTCAAGTTGTAGATTCTATGTGAGCGGTCAGAATATATTTACTTTAACCGGTTATTCCGGACTTGATCCGGAACTGGGTATCAATAACCCATTGGATATGGGAGTGGATACTACACGTTATCCGTCTTCACGTACATTCACTTTTGGAGTTAATTTGCAATTTTAAATCTAGCTAAAAAGACATTACATTATGAGAAAAATATTATTTATAATATGCTGGGCTCTTGCCGGAGTGGGGTTGTATAGCTGCTCTCTCGACGAACCAAGTTATGGTAAAACCACAAGCGATAATTATTATCAGAAGGAAAGCGATATTGAACAAGCCTTGACTGGAGCTTATCTTCAATTACGTACAACTTGGAATGAATATGCATTAAATCATTATTTTGTAGGTGATTGCAGTACGGATGATGCTCTAAAAGGAGGAGGAAATGACGGTGACCGTGCCGAAGTACGCGACTTGTCCGACTTTACGATCTACACAACCAATGGTGAAGTAGGACGTCGTTGGGAGATTCTGTACAGATTAATCAATCGTTGTAACGATGTGATTTATTATGCTCCTGATGCAATAGGAAACGAAGAACTATTGAAACGTTATGCAAACGAGGCAAAAGCATTGAGAGCATTCGGGTATTATTGCCTGGTCACTACATTCGGAGAAGTGCCTTTAATCACTACGCCGATGCAACCCGCTGAAATACTGCAGATACCCCGCTCCCCATTGGAGAAGGTATATGAATGTATTGTGAATGATTTAACCGATGCCTCCGCACTTCCTGCAAAAGGAGATTACTCTGAAGATGATGCTTATCGTGCAACACGTGGCTTTGCTAAAACAATGCTTGCTAAAACGTACATGTTCAAAGGTGATTTTACCTCTGCCGAAACGGTACTTCATGATATTATTGAAGTAGACAAAGACTATACATTGTTGAGTGATTACGGCATGAACTGGCGCACTGAATATGAAAACAGTTCGGAATCAGTATTTGAGATTGCCAACAAAGTATATGACAAAAACATAGCCACAGGTACCAATGTCCCTCACTTCTTCACAAGCAGACGCATCTCCGGTTATCAGGGATATGGATTTCACGTACCAACCCAAGACCTCTATGATGCCTTTGATGCAGATGACCCGCGTATTACTTATGTATTCACACAGACTGGTGATAGATATAAAGGTGATACTGAAGCGCAGGACAATGCTGAATCTCCAAGCGGTTATCATGATTACAAGATGACTGTGCCAGCAGTAGAAAAAACTGGTTTCGACGTCTGGATGATTAGTTACAACATTCGCTTGATCCGTTATTCCGATGTTCTCTTGATGTATGCTGAAGTATTAAACGAAAATGGAAAACCAGGGCTTGCACTTCCTTACCTGAATGATGTAAGAGAAAGAGCCCGCAAAACTAATCCGATAGATCCGAGAAGAGATCAACAGGCGTATATTCCTGCTACAACAACTAATACACTGCCCGACATAACAGAAACCGATCAGAAGCGTCTGAAAGAAATCATCTGGAAGGAACGTCGTTGTGAATTGGCAATGGAAGGATGGAGACGGGATGACCTGATGAGACAAAAACGTTTCGGAACCGTTATGCGTGCTTATGCAACCAAATATAATACATCGAAAGGTGCCAATTTTAGGGACGACAGAGATTATCTGTTTCCGATACCGCAAGGTGAAAGGGATAAGAGCAACAATATTCTTTCCCAAAATCCGGGTTTTTAATATGAATAAAATGAGGGGGCGGATTATAAAATCCGCCCTTTTTTAACAACCAACTGACCATGAAAAAGACATTATTATTTCTCATGAATGAATACTGAATCTAGCAAACGCCTATTGATTATTGATTGGTTGTTGACGGTGAAATCATACACCCTTGTTACCGATGAAAATATGCGCGGAATAAAATAAATTCCTTATATTTGCTATTATCCTAACCGTATAAATAACATTCATTTACATGAGAAACATCTTATACGCACAATTATTTTTTATTCTGATTATTGCATTTGTCACTTCCACAAAGTCTTATGCTTTTAATGTGGCAAAACACATATCAAATGTTAACGGGCTGACGAATAATTCAGTAAACTGTATTTTGGAAGATGCAGAACATACGATCTGGATTGGGACATGGGATGGACTGAATGCATATAATGGAAGAGAAATTACGACATTCAGATATAGCAAAAACAATCCGAATTCTATAAGTAATAACGTTATCCGCCAGATTATCGAATGTAAGGGCAGTTTATGGATAGCAACAGATAATGGAATCAATCGGTTAGATAAACGAACCCGTCAGATAACAAGGTATTATTTAAGAACAGATAATAAAGTACCCAATCAGGAAAAGTCTTTTATTTTAGGAAAGAGTGCGGCAGGAGATATTATCTGCCTCATAAAGGGGCTGGGGTTCTTTGTCTACAATGATTCTGAAGATGAGTTTAATCCGATTAACACAGACTTTGCAAGTCATATAAAGGATTATTCCGTGAGTGATTCCGACCGTATGCTTTTCCTTTTAAATAATGGAAATACTGTGTATCTGACCTACAATCTACTCATTAACGGAGGAAAACAGAGTGATTTACGCACAGTCGACATACAGACTCCTGTAGATAAGATATTTCTGTCGAAAGGCAGATTTATCTTAAACAAAGACAACAAACTTTTCCTTTTAAATCCCGACTTTACAGTTTCCCAATGCATTGAGCTGGATAGTAGCAAACCTGTATCGCAGGTTATTTTAGCAGAGAACAAGATGTACGTCAGCTTTATAGAAGGGGGATGTATTCATTATGATTTAAAAAAGAATACTTTTACCTACCTGAACGAACTATCCAGTCAGTTATCAGTCTTCACTCTTTATTCCGGTAGTCAGAACATATTGTGGATAGGAACGGACGGACAAGGATTAATTCAACTTTATCATTACGACTCTTTATTTGAAACCGTTCACACCAGTCACCCTGTGAGATGTTTCTGTGAAGATGAAGATGGTAATATTCTGATAGGCACAAAAGGAAGCGGAATAAAACTGTTGAATCCTGCAACGAAAGAATTGACAGATTATCTGAATGAGAGTAAAGGATTGATTTCCAATTCTGTCTATGCCTTGAGAAGAAATAAAGCGAATGACATTTTTATCGGAACGGAAGGAAACGGAATCAATATATTGAATGTTGCTACAGGGCGACTGGAAAAGCTTGAGATACCTGATAAATATCCGCCTTTCAAGGCTGTGTATAACATTTATTTTACGAACAATGATTCTCTTTTATGGGTGGGGACATCAGGATATGGTTTGATCAAAATAAATATTTCCAGAGAGCAAGGTCGTTATCACGTTAAAGGATTCAGGCAATATAATTCGTCGGATAAGAATATCTCATTGAATAACGATGTTGTTTATGCCATTACATCCGATCCGGAAGACAATATGTTATGGTTTGGCACACGTGGCGGAGGCTTGAACTGTATCAATATGAAAGATAACAGCATAAAATCATTGGAGGATATGGATAGTCGGATTTTGCTGACTAATAATGATGTATTGTGTTTACTGCGTGATGATGCCAATATATGGATAGGAACAAGTTATGGACTGAACGAATTGAAAAAGGAGGAGAATGATTTTCGCCTGATACAATATGCCGACGAAAAATTGAATAATAAAACGATTCATGGAATATTAAAAGACCACGAAGGAAAGATATGGATCAGTACCAACCAGGGATTGTCTAGCCTGAATGTAAAAAACAATAAAATAGATAATTATACCTTGAATGACGGATTGCAGAATGATGAATTCTCTGATGGAGCTTTCTTCAAGGATCATCGTGACTTCTTGTACTTTGGAGGAGTAAGCGGGTTTAGTTATTTCAATCCTCGAAATATACATTTGCGCGAGTTTAATCCTCCACTTATATTAAGTAGTTTGAAGATATATAATACGGTACAGGACATTAATGAACGTATCAGAAAAGGAGTGTTGAAACTTAGCTATGAAGAAAGATTCATGACTTTCAATTTCATAGCCAAAGACTTTATTAACAATGAAAACTGTGAATATGCTTATCGCTTGAAGAACCATTCGGATGATTGGGTGGAGATAGGTAATAATCCGAATATTATCTTTACCCAACTTCCTCCGGGTGAGTACCAGCTTGAAGTGAAGAGCACGAATGGCGACAAAGTATGGGGAGACAACGTTTATCGCTTAACTATAAAGGTAGGTTATCCGTGGTGGCTTAGTGTTCCTGCATTGATTATCTATGCCATATTGTGCATTATTATCTTCTACATCACAAAGTCTGTTATCAAAAATCGCATACGGTTAAGCCGCCAAGTTCTTATAGCCCAGGTAGAGAAACGGCATGAACAGAAGATTTATGAATCCCGGCTCAATTTCTTCACCAATGTGGCACATGAATTCTTTACCCCCCTAACTTTGATTTATACACCTGCACAGCACTTGTTGGAACAGGACGGGTTAGATGGTAGTACAAAGAAATATCTCCAAATAATAAAGAATAATGCCGAAAGGATGCAGAAGCTGATTAGTGAGTTGATGGAGTTTCGTAAAACTAAATCGAGCAATATGGATTTGCATCCTGAAAATGTGGACGTAAAATCATTGATGGAATATGCTTCCAACAATTATGTGGATATCCTGAAAGAGAATAAAATAGACTTCAAGGTAGAGACCCATGATACGTCAGAGATCTATTCCGACCGCAATGCTTTGGAAAAAATTATATTCAATTTACTGTCGAATGCGTTCAAATATACTCCTCGTTATGGATATATTCATGTTGAGATATCACAAAATGAACCTGATAAAACCTTATACTTGCTCGTAAGAAATTCCGGCAAGGGGTTAACCGAGCAACAGATGGCAGAGATATTTGATAAGTATAAGATATTTGATACTCCGAAATTGGGTAACTCTGTAAGCAATGGCATAGGTTTAAATCTAACAAAGAGTCTGGTTGAATTATTAGGCGGGCAGATAAGTGTAAATAGTGAACTGGGAAAAAGTGTTGAATTTTCAGTCGTGATTCCTTCTCTGCCATCCGATCATTCACTTGTTGTAACGGATGAAAAAGATTCGTTGCAGAAAGAAAAGAACGGGCAGGATCACTTATCCCCTCGCAAAGATACTGTCATACTGATAGTGGAAGATGAAAAGAATATCAGAGACCTGCTGAAAGATGTCCTCTTTGATTATGTGATACACGAAGCAAAAGACGGCGTGGAGGCTTTGAAAGAGATAGAACATAATCATCCTGATATTATTATAAGTGATATTGTCATGCCCAATATGGACGGCTTGAGCTTGATTAATAAATTGAAATCCGATTTGAAAACAAGTTATATTCCGATCATAGGAATATCGGCAAAGGCTTCTGTAGAAGACCAGATCAATGCCTTTAACCATGGTGCGGATGCTTATATCGTCAAACCATTTCACCCGAGGCAGGTGATATCCACCATAGAGAATCTGCTGTCGAGACAAATGCTTTTAAAGGACTATTTCAATTCCAGCATGTCTTCTGTGAAAGTAAAAGACGGGATTGTTCTTCATCCGGAAGACGAAGAGTTAATACAGAATGTAACAGACTTCATAAAGAATAATATAGATGATGAGTTATTAAGCCCTTCTTCTATTGCCGAATTTGTAGGAGTGAGCAAAGCTACCTTGTATCGGAAGTTCAAAGAAATAATAGACAAGACTCCGAGTGAATTTGTACGAGGTATTAGACTGGAATATGCAGCCAAGTTGTTAAGGACAACCAAGTTGACCGTATCCGAGATTATGTTCAAATGTGGATTCTCTAATAAATCTTATTTCTATCGGGAATTTTTAAAGCAATACGGTGTATCTCCCAAAGATTACCGGAATCAATAGATAATACAAAAAAGGCTATCCGAAAAATAGGTAGGGATATTCCTAAAATAAGAAAATTTAAGGCAACTAACTCATTGCAAGTCAGTTGCCTTTTTTGTATCTTTAAGCAGGGATATTCAGTAAATGTACCTTTTCCATATAAGAACTATCCATCCTATTTATTTTTCTAATATTGTAAATTCAAGTATTTTACTTCAATTTTATTTATCTTCTAAAGAGATAGCATGAACATTAATGCTGTAAATCCTAGAAAGAAAATCTGCACGAACCTTAGGAAAATCCAAGTCTTTTCTCCGTAGAATACTAAGTTCAAGGTACTTTTGTTCAATATCAATACCAAGAAATCGACGTTTCAAAAGATTAGCCGTGACACCAGTAGTACTACTACCGGCAAAAGGATCTAATATCCATGCCCCAGGCCTAGTACTAGCTGCAATAACCCTAGCTAATAAATTTATCGGTTTTTGAGTAGGATGTTTACCGTGTATCTTTTCCCATCCCTCAATAGCAGACAAATTCCAAACATCTGTCATCTGATGATTAGCATTACTCATTTTCATAAAATCATAATTATAATAATGAGAAACATTATTATTTTTACGAGCCCAAATAATGTATTCTGCCGAGTATGTAAAATAACGACACGAAATATTAGGAGGAGGGTTAGTTTTCACCCACGTAATGCAGTTAAGAATTTTAAACCCAAGTTCAGTTAACTGATTAGCTACAGAAAAAATATTATGATAAGTCCCTGATATCCAAATTGTACCATTATCTTTAAGTTTGTCACGACAATCAGCAATCCATTTATAATTAAAATTATCAATGGATTCTTTGCCAAAACTACGATCCCAATCTCCTTTATCTACACAAACAATTTTACCAGATTGTACAGAAATCCCTCCATTCGAAAGAAAATAAGGAGGATCAGCAAAAATCATATCAAATTGAAAATCAAACTGTGACAAAAGTTGTCGACAATCGCCAAGTAAAAGAGTAAATGCTCCATCCGATGATTTATAATATGATTTTAAGGGCATTATACGAATTTATTCAGTACGTAAATTAAGTACCCAATTTATCCAACTAATCACTGTACTGGAACGGCGATAATATAAATTTTCAGACATGCGGTAAAGTTCGCAATGCCTCATGATATCTATTACCTCCTCTTTAGATGGGATATTAGCATTATCAATATAACTCTTCAATGTCTGTCTAAAAGGACTATGGCTAAGAATCAATTCTGCCACCCGAAGATGTCGGCTTCGCAATGGCAATTTAAAAATTTGTTTCCCTAAATTCGATAGTTTATAATTGTAGATACTCCCTTTTTTATACCGCTGAATTAAACCCAAATAAACACCTGCATTCGCATAATAATCTGACTGGCGCTCATCAAAACTATATATTTTTGCTATACCATATTTATTAAACGCTTTATTATCCGAATTCATAATTTCACAAAGGTTGATAATGCGTTCCAACGAATCTGCTTGTGGGAATTGAATTTGCGGTTCCTTGACAACTGGAATACGCTTTGGTATCTCAAGTATATCCTGTAAGGTTATCACATCGTTCTCAATACGATATTTTTTATATTGCACTCTCTTTAAGGAATTATAATTACCTATTTCTTCAAAAGCATATTCAAATAAATAATATGTACCATTACTATACAATAAAAATACAGGTCTGATAGGCTTAGTTATCTTATTAGTCCATAATCTAAAAGGATAGTAAAGTTGGCGTACCAAAAAATCTGTAGAAAGAGAACTTTTAGCTTCAATCAAACACAAAGAATTTGTTCCTTCATAACCTCCATCAATCTCTATCTGTGAGTTACTTACATCCACTAAAAGAGAAGTATCTTCACCTGACAAACAATTGACACTAAATGAGAAACTTCCAGCTCCCATTCGCCCATTTACCGTAGGCAACAAGGTCGGTTCATTCAAGAAATCCCTGAGAATATCCGAAACATATATGCTATTAATAGCCGTAGCCTCACTTGTGATATTATTAAAATCAATAGACTCAATAAATGCAGGTGAAGAAACAGGCATACTATCTGTACTATCAAAGACTTTCTCTCTATCAGATAATGCAAAATCATGATACAAGTCCATTGCACCAATAATATAGCTTCCTCGTGTAATTGGCAAAATAGACAAAGAATTATCTATAAATATCTGGGGTCTATTGACACTATGATCGTGTTTAGTCATCAAACGAGGCTCCCAAAATTCTTTAATTTGTTGTGCTGTTATAATATACTTTCCTTCATCTTTTATAGTTTGCAGAATAGGATATTTATTAAAAATTTTCGTCCAATTAGTGTCTATCTTACTTGCATTATTCATAATTTCTTATTAATACTTCAGAGACCTGTCCCCTCTTTTCAGCATCTGAATTGATGGATCGAATGGCCTTTATTTCAGTTATGTTATAGTTCTTATATAAATCAAGAATCAAATCAGTACATGAGTTTGATAAGAGAAACTTTGCCTTCTTTGCATGCAGCCAATCACAAACATTTCTCAACCGTTCTTGTTCTGTACGATCAAATCCTCCCTGAGTATATCCCGTAAATGAAGAACTGTTTGATAACGGATCATAAGGAGGATCGAGATAAACGAAATCACCTTTAGAAACGTTATGTAAAGCCTCCTCGAAATCACCATTCATTATTAAGACATTGGAATTATTCAAATATAAGGAGACAGCTTTTATAGTTATCTCATTGACTATATTAGGATTCTTATATCTACCAAAAGGAGTATTAAATTCCCCAGAGCTATTCACTCGAAATAAACCATTATAACAAGTTTTATTTAGAAATATAATTCGCGAAGCTCTTTCTATGTTTGTTAATGCCGAAAATTTCTCTCTATCTCTATCCAGACTCCGAATCTCATAAAAATAGTCTGCTTCATTTTTATGTTTTTTCAAATCCGCTATCAGTTCTAATGGATTTTCTTTTATTACAGTATAAAGGTTTATTAATTCAGCATTAAAATCATTGATAATGGCATTTTTTGGCTGTATATGAAAAAGTAACGCTCCTCCACCAATAAAAGGCTCGTAGTAAGTTGCAAATTTTGAAGGCAAATACTTTTCAATTTCTGAAAGTATCTGCCTCTTTCCTCCAACCCACTTTACAAAGGGAACTACAAGTTTATTAGTTCTTCTTGATGACATACAACTGCAATTTGTAGCAAAGATAGATAATCCATTTGAAACTTGGAGAGTTTTAATCTTTTTATTTCTGAATCGTATAATATGATTTCCATAGTAACATATAAAGAGGATATACCTAATGGATATATCCCCTCTATCTAATTCATCCGTAGATTAATAGTTTTCCTTCTTCACCTCGAAATAAGCCTGTGGATGCAGACATGCCGGGCAAACTTCAGGAGCTTCCTTACCGATTTCAATGTAACCGCAGTTACGGCATTGCCATACCACTTCGCCTTCTTTAGCGAATACAGTCATATTTTCGATGTTATTTACGAAGGCAAGATATCTTTCTTCGTGACCTTTTTCTGCGATGGAGATATTGCGGTACATAGCAGCAATCATCGGGAAACCTTCCTGTTCTGCCACGTCGGCAAAGTGAGGATAATCCAGTGACCATTCTTCATGTTCACCCGCTGCGGCAGCGCGAAGATTTTCAAGTGTATTACCAATTACACCGGCCGGATAGCTGGCAGTGATTTCTACCATACCGCCTTCGAGGAACTTAAACATACGTTTTGCATGTTCTTTTTCCTGATCGGCAGTTTCAGTGAAAATAGCCGCAATTTGTTCGTAGCCTTCTTTTTTAGCTGCACTTGCGAAATAAGTGTAACGCATTCTAGCCTGTGATTCTCCTGCGAATGAAGTCAACAGATTTTTCTCTGTTTGAGTTCCTTTAATACTCTTAGCCATAATTCTATATATATTTTAAATTGGTTGATTACCAAACGTAACTTGTCGTACTATTTATAACGCAAATATAAGCGATTTGTTCACAATAAACCACCTTTTCTTAATGAATAAAAACTATCACCTCATTGATGAAATCTATCAACAGACAAATAGTATGTTCAAAAACATACTTATTTCGATTATTTTATCTAATTTTGCAACCTCTACTTTGCAAAAAAGAACAGAGTACACGTATAACAACATCTAAAAATGAAGCTATTTGAATTTAAACCCAAACTGGTTTCTTGTCTAAAGAATTATTCGAAAGAAACGTTTATGGCGGACCTGATGGCCGGCATCATCGTAGGTATCGTGGCGCTTCCACTGGCTATCGCTTTCGGGATCGCTTCGGGAGTTTCGCCCGAAAAAGGTATTATCACTGCTATCATTGCGGGATTCATCATTTCCCTGTTGGGAGGCAGCAAAGTCCAGATCGGCGGTCCTACAGGAGCATTTATCGTCATTATCTATGGCATCATACAACAATACGGCGAGGCCGGACTGATTGTAGCCACGCTGATGGCGGGCGTACTCCTTGTATTATTAGGAGTGTTCAAGCTGGGAGCTGTCATCAAATTCATTCCTTATCCTATCATCGTCGGATTTACCAGCGGTATCGCCGTCACTATTTTCACAACCCAGATTGCCGATATTTTCGGTTTATCTTTCGGAGACGAGAAAGTGCCGGGAGACTTCGTCGGGAAGTGGCTGATTTATTTCCGACACTTCGACACGATCAACTGGTGGAATACCATCGTTAGCATTGTCAGCATTATTATTATCGCCATCACTCCGAAGTTCTCAAAGAAAATTCCCGGCTCGCTGATTGCCATCATCGTAGTCACGGTAGCCGTTTACCTGATGAAAACTTTCGGAGGGATCGACTGCATCCAGACAATCGGCGACCGCTTCACCATTAAATCGGAGTTGCCCGATGCCGTTGTGCCTGCGTTGGATTGGGAAGCTATCAGGGAACTGTTTCCGGTGGCTATCACCATTGCCGTATTGGGAGCTATCGAGTCGCTGCTGTCTGCCACGGTAGCCGACGGTGTGATAGGCGACCGCCACGATTCCAATACAGAACTGATTGCACAGGGAGCTGCCAATATCATAGCTCCTCTGTTCGGAGGTATTCCTGCCACCGGAGCCATCGCCCGTACCATGACGAATATCAACAACGGGGGTAAGACACCGATAGCCGGAATCATCCATGCAGTAGTATTGCTGTTGATTCTGCTCTTCCTGATGCCACTCGCACAATATATCCCGATGGCATGCCTTGCCGGAGTACTGGTCATCGTATCTTACAACATGAGCGGATGGCGTGTATTCAGAGCTTTACTGAAGAATCCGAAATCGGACGTTACCGTACTGCTTATCACGTTCTTCCTGACCGTTATCTTCGACCTGACTGTCGCTATCGAGGTAGGATTGGTGATTGCTTGCGTCCTCTTTATGAAACGTGTCATGGAGACTACCGAAATCTCGGTAATTACCGATGAGATTGACCCGAATAAAGAATCGGATATTACCGTACACGAAGAAAACCTGATGATTCCCAAAGGTATAGAGGTATACGAAATCAACGGCCCTTATTTCTTCGGCATCGCTACCAAGTTTGAAGAAACAATGACACAACTGGGAGACCGCCCGAAAGTACGTATCATCCGTATGCGCAAGGTTCCGTTTATCGACTCCACAGGTATTCATAACCTGACTGCTCTCTGCGAAATGTCACAGAAGGAAAAGACTACCATTATCCTTTCGGGAGTCAACAAGAACGTGCATGATGTACTGGAAAAAGCCGGATTCTACGAGTTGCTGGGAAAAGAGAATATCTGCCCGAATATCAATGTAGCATTGGAAAGAGCGAAAAGTCTGGTAGAATAACACTAATTATCAGTCACTTACAGGAGCTATATACCGTGCGTGTTGGACATATAGATCCAATGTGTACGGCATATATGACCTGCGTGTTGGATCTATATATCCAACACGCAAGCTATATATAGCCTATTTAATCAATCGTCACCTTACTAGACTTTAAAAAATAATCCGCGCTTATGCGCCGCCCTCCACACCTGCTTGGCTTGTCTTACTCCAGCATCACTTCATCAAAAAAGATTCTCGATGTCTGTCCCGGTCTCACATGAGATGCAGGACAAACTCCCGGACCTTTGGCGGTCACACGTACATAACGTGCCTGTGTGCCTCCCAGTTTCAATGACAGGTTTTCTATAAAATTCCCTTCACGGAAAATCTCTTCAGACGTGAAGCTCTGCACGACGGCTTCGCGGAACTTGGAGTTATCATCCGAAACTTCCACCCTCACGGATGCCGGTTTATGGATAGCCATTCCATTGTTCGTGATGCATCCCAATATCAACGTGTTCAGCATTTCCAGCTTCAGCAAGTCAATCGTAAAAGAGACAGAGTCATTGTCCGCCCATGAGCACCACTCGAAATCCGAATATTTCAGGCTTCCGCGTATTCCATTCGTCAGGAGCTTTTCAGTCGGATTGGTTCCCAGTACAGGTTTGGCGGTAGCCAGATTCCATCGGACAGGAAGTATCAATGTCTTTCCCATCTGTCTGCCGTGCGCAAAAATTGCACCTTTTAGGGTAAGCGCCTCTTTTACAGGCACTATTTTTTCGTAGAGCGGTGAAGTTGCCGTAGGTTCGCTGCCGTCCGTCGTATAATGTATCTCCATATCAGGACGGATACATTCCAGTTCCACCTCAAGCATTCCGTTGTTTGGAGTTACCGTATGCTGGATATTGTACATTGAACGGGCGTAAACGATGCCTTTAGCTGTCAGATGCTCATTATAGGCATCCAGTCCTTTCAAAAACGCAGTCCATTCCTTGCGTGCAGGCTGTGTCCATGCCACTTCCGCTAGGGCGGCAAGACGGGGGAACACTAAATAATCGACATCTTCCGGCTTATTGCAGAACTCCGTCCACATAGATGCCTGTACGCCCTTTAACAAAGAAGCATATTCCGGTTTCCAGTCCGCTTGCACAGGTTCGTAATCGTAGATGTCTTTCAGCGTGTTATTTCCGAAATAGGTCTGGGGTTCGAACCATTGCGGGCCTTGATAACGAATCAGATACAAGATGCGGGCAGGGGTCATAATGAACTGATGTCCTTTTTCCGCGGCTTTCAAAGCAGCCGTACCGAGTCCGCGCCAGCCTTGGATGATAACACCTTCCGGCAGGAAACTGCTATTTGTCAGTTCATCCCAACCTATCACTTCGCGTCCTTTGCTGCGTACATAGTCGCTCATCCGTTTCATAAAGTAACCTTGCAGGTCTTCTTCGTTGGCAAGGTGCTCTTTCTTTATCCGCTGCTGGCAAAGCGGGCATTTTTTCCAGTACCCTTTCTGCGCCTCATCTCCTCCCAGATGAATATATCGCGAAGGGAAGATTGCCATCACTTCATCTAAAACATCTTGCAAGAATGTAAAAGCACTATCGTTTCCGGCACAATAAATCACTCCTGAATTACTTCCGCCCAAACCTGGAATTACTCCGATGTAACTGTCTACTACGGGGCAGGCCAGTTGCGGATAGGCAGCCAGTGCAGCGTTGCTGTGAGCCGGCATATCTATTTCGGGGATAATTTCTATCTGGCGGTCGGCAGCATAGGAGACCATTTCTTTAATATCTTCCTGTGTATAAAATCCACCGATAGGAGTGGGTTCACCCGGTTCGGCGTTACGGCGGAAATAGAAGGGAACGTCCATGCGGTTCACTCTCCATGCTCCCACTTCCGTCAGGCGGGGATATTTCTTGATTTCCAATCGCCAGCCGTTATCGTCCGTGAGATGGAAATGAAGCGTATTAATTTTGAGCATGCCCATACAGTCGATGATACGCAACACGTTTTCCTTGGGGATGAAGAAACGGGCGGCATCCAGCATCAATGCCCGATAGCCGAAGCGTGGCTCATCCTGAATGGTTACTGCGGGGATACTCCATCGGATATTCTTAGCCTGTTGATTGCCTTCAACAGCCGACGGCAACAATAGGCGGATGGTCTGTAATGCATAGAAAAAGCCTTTTATATCCGATGCCTTTACCTGAATCTGTTCCGGAGTAACTGCCAACTGATAGGCTTCGCTTTTTTAAAGAAGAGTCGGTTGTAAAGCAGACATGGCTCTTCTCACTGCCACCTATTGCCAACTGTGAGGTGATCCCCGAGCTTCTCTTCAATAAGTTTATAAAGTTGCGGACGATGACAGCCTGCTCATGGTTCTCTACCGAAAACAGCGTTTGAGAAGAGAAGGTAAAGTTGCCCTCTCCCGGCACGACCTGCGCCGGACGGGGAACTATTGAAATAGGGGGAGATGTCAAGTTGGCGGCATGCATACTAATCAAAGACGTCAATAGCACGAGAATAATTAAGATTTCTTTCTTCATGGTAATAAAACTTTTAAGAGTGAAAATGTCGAAAGAGATGCATAAACACCTGACTTCCGACATTTTATCAATTAATCTATTGAAAGCAGAACACTATATTAGTAGAATAATTGACCTGCATTTGCCCAGTATGTCACACCTTCGTCCGAATACGTGCTATTCGTATAAAAACGAATCCAATCAATTTCCATCATAGGTGTATTCGGATCGGTCTTAGGTTCGGAAATAGCCTTCAATACACTATCCCATCCGTCCGGACGATTGTCTGCCGGAGCAAAAAGGAAATCCAAAGCCAAGCCATCTGCAGGAGCAAAACCCCAAGAACTTGTCGAAGGGACATCTACATTCGTACTTCCATTGATTCCTACTTTTATTCCATCTGTAGTCAATTCTACCCAATAAATATTATAATCACCAATTTTGGGGAGTGGGCTTGTTTTAGTACCATCTTCCATTGTCGAGAAAACACCTTGTGTCACCAAGTTTCCTTTCGTATTTCTAAGAATATCGATTCTCTGTATTTGTTTATCAAATACGCCCCCAGGTGCATCTCTAAGCTCAATGACCGGAACAATACCCGTACGATCTCCCGTCACACGCACTCTCATTTCTATACGCATTCCCGGATTGATGTGTATAAAACGGGTAGAAGCACCTGAACCGCCTCTTCCAATATATACAGCAGCCGAACCGTAATCTCTACTCGCACCAAGTCCGTCTCCCGGTGTGGAACCAGCTTGTACCCACAATTGATAAGTACCGTCTTCTGTTACATTAGAACATTTATCGCGATTAGCAGCAAACACATCTTGTATTGATTTAGTTGGAATATAATTAAAAGACCAATGCCTATAGTTACCAAACGACGTATTCGGCTTCGTCGGCATACTCCACCCGAAAGAGCTTTGTATAAAATGGAACTCTACGCCACTCCAGAATTTCCATCCTTCCTCTGCTAATTTCTGGTTGGGATGCGAAGTTAACGAAGCATAATCAGTTCCAGGTTTAGCACCCGTTTTTCCGGTTATTTCTACAGACGAGCTTCTGTCACTCCCCCACCAAGCATCGAATTTGCTTTTATTGCCTTTAGATACAAATGGATATTCCGGATGTTCATACACCAAGGTCGGATCATACATATCCGGATTGGCAAGAGATTCGAGGTCAGTCATCATAATTACTAATTTATCAGACTTCATCGGATTAGCTTCAGAGTTTGAAGTGAAATTCAATGTCAACTCCTTGTCTCCTGTCTTCGCTCCATCCATAACTAAAGATATAGGGTCAGTTTTTGCGTTCAGCGCTCCTGCAGGAATAGTCAGTTCACTGGGCAAATTTTCAAAAGAGCTCTCATCCTCCGCTTTTGCGCTGATACTTACCACAATAGGTATTGCCCTCGGTTTATCCAGACTGGCTACCAACACAAATTTATCACCTTCCGTTACTATATTGTCCGCATTGCCTTGTATTGCCATATTTACCCGATAGTAATCGGACACTTTCATAGGAAAACTAGGGTTACCAATCTCGTATCCGCGGGAAAAAGCTACAAAATTAAAGTTTTTACTTCCTTCCAATCCAGTTTCTTTCAGAGGGAACTCAACACGAATACTCTTCTCACCTTTCGGAAAAGTAACGATGTTATGAAAATCTTTGAATACGCCGGACACATCCTCCGTACCAGTTTTAGCGGTAAAATAAATATCAAAATCTTCGTTAGCCAAAACCTCGCTTCCATCTTTATCCGGATTAATATCCAAATCGACAACTAACTTTTCGCCCATTACAAAAGTCGTATTATTGACAGTCATCGTAAAAGGAACAGCTTGTGGTAAAGGCAAATACTTAGTTTCATCTTCACATCCCATCAAGCATACACCCAATAGAGATATTGAAAATAGTTTGTAGAATATATTCTTCATGTTTTTTTCTTTATAATTATCAATGAACTTAAGTTGATGCTTCTCAATTTTTGCGCCACCCCGGATTCTGTGTCAGTTCTTTATTCAATGATATCTCGCTCGGTGGAATCGGAAGTAGATAATCACGTCCCGCATCAAACTGGAACCCACGTGGAAGAACATTTTTCAGTGGATCCAAGTAATCGTTATTGTCTACCAGAATTTGAGCCAATTCTTCATTCTTCGGATCAATTGATTTATATAAAACGCTGCCGGCTCCAAAGTAAGCGCCTCCGCCACGTTTCCCCTGGAATAACTTATGTGCTCTCCAACGCATCAAATCATCCAAACGCATTCCCTGCAATGGCAGTTCAGAGCGTCTTTCCCGACGGATTTCTTGCAGATTGGCAGAAATTGTATAACCAAAATCAGGGAAATTGGGATCAATAGCTGATGGAGCGAGATAAGTGACTCCGGCCCGTTCGCGTAATGGCTTTATAGTCTTCTCCAAAACAGCAGCGTCACATTTTCCCAATTCTTCCGCAGCTTCTGCATAAGCCAGCAAGGCTTCTGCATAACGAATCATTGGAGTGGCAGTTTCTCCCTGCCCACTTACGAATGTAGTATCAATTCCCATACGGATATGATAGCCGGTAGTATTACTCTGATTTCCGGTACTTACAATTTGAGGAGGATTGATTAAATCTTTATCTTCCTCTGAATAAGCCTTCACCAGCATTTTCTTAGCTCCTTTCACTGTCATCGATTTGTATTTACAGTCCGAATGCATTACAGTGGCCAGCAACCGACCATCCCTATCCTTAAAAGATTCATTGAAATCTTTAAATTTTGCGGCTGTGGGATCAATAAAGTTGCCATCCACACTTAAATAATTATCTACTAATGATTGAGAAAGTCCGGCTGGTCCTTCAGCATCACACATTCCACTGGATAAATTCGTATTTAAACTGTGAACCAAGTTGTCGGCAATTGAATATTTCTTCCAAAACAACACTTCCTGAGTAGCCGACAAATCTTTTGAATTGAACAGGTTTCCATACGCATCATCAATATTCTTCACTGATTTATCATTCTCTTTTGTGTTTAATGTAATACCCATTTGAAACAATTCATCCCCCAAAGTAAGTACTTGCTGCAAAAAATCATCTGATTTATACTCGGCAGCGGCAAAGTCAGTACCTTTATGATATTTCTCCCACGTACCTTCAAAGAGTGCCACTCTCATCGCCATAACCATAGCAGCTTCTTTACAAATACGCAATCCCTGATATTTGCTGCGGGAATATAGCAACTCTTTAGCTGCCTTCAAATCATCAAGAATGAATTGTGCCACTGCCGAACGATCACGTGCCGGAATCTGTAACCCGCCAACGGTAGCGTTTCCATCCCAAAACTTGTCCATCACAGGAATACTGCCGAATTTAGTCAACAAGTAATAGTGCCAATATGCACGAAAGAAATAGGCTTCTCCTTTCAGAGATAATACTTCCGCTGTTTCTTCAGCTGCCGGTACTTTATAATATTCTAAGAAGTAATTGACACTACGTAGATTCTGGTATCCTTTCTGCCATTCTGTTACGCCTCCGATAGATTCTTGCAACTCCCCGTTCATACGCCTGTCATACACCATGGCTACCATATTATCACTATTCTTTTCTTCTCCCATTATTCCCATGCCATAGGCACCTGCAGAAGGAAGAGCAATATACAAACCATTGACATAATTAGTCACGGCACTTTGATTCGTCAAGAATGTCTCGCTACTGGGCACCACCAAAGGCACTTTATCCAGAAAGTCAGAACAGGAAGTCAATAAAGTACCGGCTAAAGCTACTGCTAATAAATATATTTTTTTCATCATTATCCTCTATTTAAAAAGTAAAATCAAGTCCGAATACAAAATTCCGGTTTAGCGGATACACCATACCATTACCATTAGATACGACCGGTGAGGTTAGACCCGGAGCCTCTGTAGTAGTACCTCCAGCCATTCCGTTCACCTGATTAAGCGTTTCCGGATCAAACTGTTTTGGCAATTTTGTTACAGTAAACAGGTTATCGCATGCTACATACAATTTCAGTCGACTAATACCGATATGTTTTAGCAACTTCTTATCGAAATTATATGATACAGTCAGGTTCTTCATACGCATATAAGCTGCATTCAATAAATAGCGAGTTGAATTATACCCTGTATTTACATAAAAGTCCTGATTATTTTTCCAGCTAGTCAGACGAGGCAAAAAGCCATTCGGAGTCTCCGGGCTGAAATAATCCAGATGCTCCTTGAAGTTATAGCTACCTGCACTAAACATATAGCTACTTCCCGAAATCGGGAAATCCCTTTTTGCCACTCCTTGCAATAAAGTAGATACTTCAAAACCCTTATATCCCACATTCAAATTGATACCGAACGAATATTTGGGAGTTGTATTACCAATAATCTTCAAGTCACCATGATTGTATATCGTACCGTCACCACCATCTATTTTCCCATCATTATTGGAATCTATATATTTCAAATCTCCACGACGCCACATGTCATCCGGCTTGAGCGCACTCATATCCACCTTTCGCAAGTAATCATCAATCTCACGGTTTGTCATGAAAAGGTCGTCAGCCTGATACCCCCAAATCTCACCAAGATCCATCCCTTCATAATATCCTTTATTAGGACCATACCCGGTGTGATTATTGTAAATGGTTCCATCTGGATTATTATATTTGGTAACGACAGCCTTATAGCTAAACACATTGAATCCTACGCCATAACTAAATCCACATTTCAGCTGATCATGCCAGTTCACCGAAAGCTCCCATCCGCGGTTACGCAATGTAGCATTATTTATTTTAGAGCGGTTTTCGGAAGCTATACCACTAATATCGGGAATAGCTTCGGCCGGACCAATCATATCCCTTGTCATGCGCTGGTATATATTTGCTTCTAAAGAAAGCCGATTGTCGAACAGCATCAAATCAAGTCCCAAGTTTGCATTATCCACTTTTTCCCATGTAATAAACGGACTTACCATTTTAGGGGTCTTTGCTATCGTTCCCTTGATAGCACTGGCAGAAGAGGCAGTAGGCAATAACCAACCATTAGATCCCAAAGCATCCAATGACATAGTAGCCAGATAATCGTATAATCCGGCTCCATTCTGATTACCCAGACGACCATAAGACACACGGACTTTCAATTGAGACACCGGAAGTTTCAGCCTCTGGAAGTAATCTGTTCTGGCAATATCATAACCAGCAGAGAATGAAGGGAAAAATCCCCAACGGTTTCCTTTTGCAAAACGTGAAGAGCCATCATAACGCCCGCTGAACTCAAAGAAATATATATTGTCATAATTCCAGTTCAACTTAAGGTAAGCCCCCATTGTAGCCCAATGTGTACGATCTTCTCCGGCTATGACGTTCCCGCTGGCATTTGCAAAAGAAAAGATATCATTACTCATCATTCCATCTTTATACATATACTCATTGGAATCTTCTTTCATTTCCATTTGGAATCCCGCCATTGCCTTGAAAGAATGTTTTCCCCATTGCTGAATATACATACTGGACACATTAGGCGACAAATAATAATTGAACAGACTTCCACGGGCATAAGAACCGAACTTCATTAACTTCCAATCGATATTCGGATAAGAGAATCCTTGCCTGCGTCCAGTAGCATCACCCGGTTTTAGCGTCCCTAAAGGAGTTTCATATTGCGGATTCTCATATAGAATCATATTGTTATTTTCTACATCAAAACGTATCTTCATTTCAGCCGTAACATCCCATCCTTTCATTAGAGTAGCCGTAGCGGATACTGACAAGGCATCTGAAAGCCGATTATTTTCATAATTCGAATTTTGCATGAAAAGCGTTTCGTTCCAGCTGGGAATATTATATTTTGAATCAATCGGCAAATGTGTAACTTGTGACGGACGATGCGAACCTATCTTATTATAAATAATAGACTGGTTGGGCATCGGACGTTTTATCATTTGCAAAGTTATATTATTATTTAGGTTGAATCTCAACCAGTCAGTAGGCTTCGCCTGTAGCTTTGTATTCAGATTATACTTGCTCAAATCATCCTTAACATGATCCAGAAAGCCCTCCTGATAGACATATCCCATACCGATATAGTAGTTTATCTTCTGCGATCCACCCTGTACACTCAAATTATGTGAATGACGAATGGACTTATCCTTGTAATAGTATTTAAACCAATCCGTATTGCCATACTGGGCATAATATGCACTAGCCCAGTCTTCTCCGTTACTAGATACATCTATTCCCGGAAATTCCTCTGAATATGGATTCTGCATGAATCCCTTAATCTTTTCTATAACCGAGTCTGAGATTCTATTAATCCCCGAAGCAGATGCACCGGCATCATACAAAGCATTATTATAATAAGCAAACTCCAAAGAATTCATCATCTGTGGAGTACGGATAGGAGAACTAAAACCAACTGTTCCCGAATAACTTACTTTAGCTTTTTCCGAATTTCCACTTTTAGTTGTAACCAATACCACACCATAGGCGGCACGGGCACCATAAATCGCGGCTGCCGAGGCGTCTTTCAACACACTGATACTAGCAACATCGGCGGGATTCACATTCTGCATACTTTGTTCGATTCCGTCTACCAATACATACGGTTCGCCACCATTGATAGAGCCAACACCACGGATATTGAATTTTATATCCGTACCCAACTCACCTCCTTTAGCTCCTCCCATTGCATCCGATGCGAAATTTAATCCTGCTACATTACCTTGCAAAGCGCTGGTGAGGTCCGTTATGGGACGATTGACGATATCATCTCCTTTCACTACAGATACCGCCGCCGTAATTGTATTTCTCTTTTGCGTATCCATACCGACAACAACAACCTCGTCAAGCACTTCCGTGTTTTCCTTCAATACGAATCGATTGTTTTGTAATTTTGTAATTTTCACATCCAATGGAGTATAGCCAACATAACTTATAGAAAGCGTTTGCCCCGCTTTTCCCTGAACAGAAAAATTTCCGTCCAAATCCGTAATTGTTCCGGTTTTTGCACCTTTCACCATCACACTGGCGCCAATAACAGCTTCTCCCTGTTCGTCCACTACTTGCCCCGTAATCATCTTTTGTTGGGCAATGACCCCTATCGGCAATAAGAATAGGAAAATCAGAAGAAAAACAAGTCGTTCTTGTATCTTCATTAATTTTTCTTTTTTCATAATATTACATTTAATAATTAAGATTACATTTACTTGGGATTATTAATCTCATAAGCAACAAACTCCTCTTGTATCGCTTTCAACAATGATTTTTCATTATTTACCGACACATCGGACCCCCAACTCATTATTCCTCTATAGCCTTCCTCACAAGCATACTTCGCTTTTTTACGAATCGTATTCTGACCATTAAGAGTATACGTTTTGCCATTATACGTAAATTCATCCAAAGCAACATCCGAAAGTCCACCATTTATAAAATCAGAGTAAGAGACTTGTTCTCCATTTACACCGGTAGTCCCGATAAAAGGCACACCGAGAACCAGTTTATCTGCCGGAATCCCGTACTCAACAGCCATTTCTGCATCTTTTACAAATTGCTCGTAAGAATATCGCATCACTGCCGGTCCGTAGCATTGGTAAGACATAAAATCCAAAGCTTCAATCGCATTTTTCGAAATTTTATAAGCAACCGGATGAAGGGATACGGAGAAACATACGTCTTTGCCAAGTATCTGTCTGATTTTCACAATCGTCGCACTGTAGTTAGCATATTCTGTCTCCGTAGTAGGCCATTCAATATCAAGGTCTACTCCATCAAATTCATATTCCTTCAAAACACTCTTCAAATTATTAGCAAATGCGGTACGCGTATTATCAGCACTCATCATTTGCCTCCATTGCCCGCTGCCGAATCCTAATCGTAATTTTCGGCTGTCATTACCTACCTGAGCTGCCAAGGTTTCGCGTATTTTTTTCCAACGGTCCAACCAAGTGTGAGAGTCCTTCCCCGGATTGGTAGAATCATCATATTGCCAATAAGCCAACACTTTTGCTACCATATTCCAATTATCGAATTTTATACCATTCTTCCCACCAGTACCTGCTGCCATACTCCAAAAAGAAGTTTCATCCAAACGGCCTTTGAAGTTTTCACCTATATAAAAATCGGCACGGGCAGTAGGCAATACGATTTCTTTGTCAAGCGTAGAAGACCACGCATCTACAAAAATCCTGAATTGCTTTTTATTGCCATCATAATCTACCGCCAGATAATGCCAAGCTCCCGGAGCCAAACCCTTGGCATCCACATAGGTACCTGCTGTCACTGATGCATTTCCCAACGCCCAGCTCACAGTCTGCTCGTTAGCACCTAATTGTAAGGCAGCCAACACTTTATCTCCACTTGTTTTTTTAAAGATATATGCTCCGGGCACCCACTCATCTATAAATATATAGGTAGCAAAAGTGAAACTTTTATTAAATGTCTCTTCTGTAGAATGCAATAATCCATCTTTTCCATTCATTTTTCCGGTTCCGTCAAATTTTATCACACCGCTACGTCCCTCATAAGTAGCTTCATGCGAAACCCCGCCTGTAAAAGTTGCATCATTTATAGGCAAGTCAAAAGCTATATCTCCATTAGCATAAGGACGCGCAGCCAAATAAATAAGATCATTGCTGACAATCAGATTTTCTACCGGAATACGGTTTAATTCGAAAGGGTCACCACCAATGTATTGACAATTGATTAATGTTTTCTCAGCCGGATCATCCACTCCCGGCTGTCCGGTGATTGCTCCTTCAGGGGGCATTCCACCCGGAACTTCTACCCATTTAGTGTCTTTACAAGCTGTTAGCGATACTAACACGAAAAGACATAAAAAGAATTTGTTTCTCATAAATTTAAGTTATTAAGATTTTCTATTCGCTGACAATAAGAGTCTCCATTAATCAAACAATTGGTTTTTCTCCTAAAATCAACGTCACAAAAATAGGTACAACAACAAAAATCAATATTTAAAAAATAGCCATTAAATATTCACTTTTCACCAAATCAACCCGTTCCATCGGAGAAATGGTTCTTATCTCAAAAAGACAATGATTAAAACACCCAACTATCCGGTTCTGACCTTGCCAAAACCCTCTTATTGAATATTCATGTTATAATCCGGTTTCAGCCGTTTCAGTGTTGTCTGCAAACGCCTTGATAGGAGGAAATAGCGGCTGAAAGCGGAAAAAGACATCCCTCGCAGAAAGATACTGCAAACAAGGTAGAGTGCTTTCAGCGCATTCAGTTTTCTCAAATTAGCTGATGGATCTATATATTCAGCGTAGTAGGTATATATACTCACCACGCTGAATCTATATACCCAACAAGCGGGGTATATAGATTCATCACGTGGGCAAAAGTCGGTGGAGTGTGGGATGGAAATCACCGACGCGTGAGCTGAACAAAAAGATCGGAAGAGCACACGTCTGAACT